>CERV01046903.1_pt1 | contig 18260 bp, 16 predicted proteins | sample 530871 | NCBI WGS metagenome assembly CERV01 (sample SAMEA2621045, study PRJEB7988) | marine metagenome | biome: marine biome (ENVO:00000447); feature: deep chlorophyll maximum layer (ENVO:xxxxxxxx); material: "saline water (ENVO:00002010), including plankton (ENVO:xxxxxxxx)" | depth 50 m
AAGTGTTTAATTTCAGTAATAACATTAATCAATTCTGTGTTCTAGTTGATAAAATCGATAAAATAGGAAAAGACCAATTCAAAATAGAACTTCAAAAATTAGATTTACCAAAAGAGAAAAACGATGAATTAATAAAAATTCTTTTTTTTGAAGGTTCAAATAAAAGTAAAATTGATTTTATTAAAAAAGCTTTAGAAAAATCTGATGTAGGTAATCAAGGATTAAATGAAATAGAACAATTATTATTATTAGATGATAATTTTGAATTCGACCTCAGCCTAGCTAGAGGATTATCTTATTATACATCTTCCATTTTTGAAGTAATTTCAAGTAAAGATAATATTGGAAGTCTTTGTGGAGGAGGAAGATATGACGATTTAACTGAAGTTTTTGGGTTTAAAGATATTTCTGGAATTGGAATTTCTTTCGGTATTGAAAGAATTATAGAAGTTATGAATAACAGAAAACTATTTCCTGAAAAAATAATCTTATCTAATAAAGTTTTAATAAGTTATTTATCTGAAAAATTTATTAAAAGATCAATTGAAATAGCCACTATACTTAGAAAAAATAATATTAATGTTGATTTATATTCAGATAATGGAAAGTTAAAAAAACAGTTACAATATGCAAATAATAATAACATAACTAACGTTATAATTATTGGGGAAGATGAAATTAAATCAAATATTCTTACACTTAAAAACATGGAAAAAGGCACACAAGAAAAATTAAATATTGAAGAAATTGTATCTAAGTTATCTTGATTGCTCTCAATGTTAAAAATTAATTTAACTTTCTTTTTACTATTAATTTATTCTGTATCCCTATCTCAAACAAGTGACCTTGGGAGGTTTACTGTTAATATCAATAAAGGATGTATACCATTACAAGTTGAAATTATTTCTGAAAATTTAGACCCTTCGGTCACAGTAATTCAATATGATTTTGATTATAATCTAACAAACAACTTATTTAATCCTTCTGGTTCTAAATCAAACACCTACAATAATGATGGAAAATTCATTATTGCTCAAGCAATTAATCAAGATGGAGTTGAGAAAATAGATATATTAGAAATAGAGGCATTTACTGCAGAAGAAATTGATTTTGATTTTTTTAATTGTAAAAACAACAAACTTGAGATACTGTTGAATGACTCGTATTACGAAAAATATAAATTGGTAATTGAAGGTGATTCTGTAGGTAGTATTAATTATGGCTCTAACGAATTTGATTATTCTAAATATCTTGGATCAAAAGACGAAATCTCTGGATTTATTGTTGGAATGTTTGGCAATAATGATTTAAACTGTTCAAAACATAATTTTAAGATAAAGCCAATTGATGATACAACTGTTGATATTATTGATTCTGTAGTACTACAAAATGACAAATTTAGTTTTGATCTATTTTATAATTTAGATGAAAGCACAAACTATAATTTACTTCTTAATAATTCTATTGACTCAACATTTTTAAGCTCATCATCCTTAATAAATTCAAATAAAGTGTTAAAAGTTTCAAATAACTCTCTTATGAATCGTTGTATTTCTTTAGAAAAAATATATAAATGCAGTGATCAAGTAATAGAAGATAAAATATGTTTGATATATCTTGACGCATTTCAGAGTAAAAGAGGAAATGAAATTGAATTCAATTATGTATATGAATTTGACTCCATGAATATTTATAAGAATGAAAATTTAATAAAAACATTATATGAAAAGAGCAATCTTTTTCTAGATAACACTGGGATTTTAAAAGGTTATGAGTACTGTTATAAAGTAGTTGGGTTTAAAGAAAACAAAAAGTCTATTTCTAATACATTTTGTCTGGATAGTTTTAATAATTTTAATCCAATCCCAATCCCAAATGCATTCACACCTAATAACGATGGCCTAAATGATATTTTTAAACCTTTACACAGTAATGTTAGTGAGTATAAAATGTATATATTTAATAAATTTGGAGAAAAAGTTTTTGAAAGTAATGACATAAATATAGGATGGGATGGTTATTTTAAAGGTAAAATAATCCAAGATTCTTATGTATATAAAATTGAGTTCAACAAAGACAGTGAAAAAATTTATATAAATGGTAAATTTTTGTTAATTAAATAGATCAATATGTTTGACATGATGAAAATGATGAGCAAAATTAAAGAAGCTCAAGAAAAAATGAAACTAGTAAAAGAAGAGCTAGATCAGATTAAAGTAAAATCAGAATCAGGTGCAGGATTAGTCAAAGTTGAAATAAATGGAAAAAAAGAATTGGTATCAATTCAAATAGATGAAAGTATCTTAAATGAGAAAGATATGGTACAAGATTTGGTAGTTGCTGCAACTAATAAGGGGTTAAAAGAAATAGACTCTAAAATTAAAGATCACATGAAAGAAAAGACTGGAGATATAATACCAAATATTCCTGGTTTTGATATGGGAAATTTATTTAAATGATTAAGTCAGAAAAAAAAATCTCTGTTGCAATTTTAAATTATAATGGAGAAAAATATTTGAAGAAATTTTTACCATCTATTATAAATTATTCTGATAAAAAAATTTCCTCAGTTTATGTTATTGACAATAATTCAACTGACAACTCTATTTCATTAATAAAACAAAAGTTTCCTTCTATAAAAATAATCCTTAACAAGAAAAATTATGGATATGCTAAGGGATATAATATTGGTCTTAAAAATATAAAATCTGATTATATTGTATTAATCAATAACGACGTAGAAGTTAGTGAAAATTGGTTATTTCCTATGTTCAATTCAATGGAACAAAATAATAAAATAGGATCTTGTCAACCTAAAATATTATCTTATAAAAACAGAACATCATTTGAGTATGCTGGAGCATCAGGTGGATATATAGATTTTTTAGGTTATCCTTATTGTAGAGGAAGAATATTTGATACAATTGAATTAGATAAAGGTCAGTACGATTCTCCTTTAGAAATATTTTGGTCATCAGGAGCTTGCATGATGATCCGGAATGAATTATTTAAAAAATTGGGAGGTTTTGACGAGAGCTTTTATGCACATATGGAAGAAATTGACCTTTGCTGGAGAATAAAAAGATTAGGGTTAAAAAATTTTTGTTTTCCAAAAAGTAAAGTTTATCATCTAGGAGGAGGCACACTAAATTATAATAATCCAAAAAAAACATTCTTAAACTTCAGAAATAACCTTGTAATGGTTGTAAAGAATGAACCCATAGTCTCTATTTTTATTAAATTACCTATGAGATTATTTCTGGATTTTCTAGCCAGTTTTTTCCTATTAATTAAGAATAAATCTTTATTACATTTTCTAGGAGTATTAAAAGCATATATATCATTTATATTTATGCTTCCCAAGCTATTATTTAATAAGAAAAAAACAAAAAAGAACCCCATCAAAATAAATAAGAGAGTTATTCCATTAGAATATTATTTCAGAGGAAAAAAAAGGTTTAGTGATTTATAGTGATTTATTCTCAATATTGATAAAAATATGTATTTTTGTTCCTTAAGTAAAAGCTTAATTAAGAACTTATAATTATCAAACATGAAAAATATTAATATTTTAAATTTAGTTTTTGTTGTATTATTTACAATTTCTGCATGTAATCCGCTTAAGAAAATGGTAGAATTGTCTAAACAACAACAAATTGACGTAAACCCAAGTCCAATAGAATTATCTGGATCAAAAGTCTCTTTTGATGTGGAATCAACTCTTCCAAAAGGTATGTTACCTAAAGGGACAAGTTATACATTAAACTTTAATTTCGAAGGTACTGATGTTGGATCTATAGAATTTAAAGCATCTGATTATCCAAATAGTGCTTCTTCAACATCTAAATCTACTAAAACATTATCTGTCCCTTATAATAGTTCAGTAATGGGTGGATCACCTGGAAAATTATCGGTAGTTGGTACTGCTAAAGTTGTAGCAACTGGTAAGAGTTTAGATACTGAATCTAGTAATGTAGCTGATGGAGTTAACAGAACAATCACTTTAACTAGAGCTTCTAATATACCTACACCAACAGCATACCCTGGATATACTGATGCTGAAGAAACTGAAGTAACTTCTGTAGACTTTTTCTTTAATCAAGGAAGTTCATATTTGAGAGGATCAGAAAAGAAAAGTGATAGAGGAGAACAATTTGCTGCATTTGTCGCTGAAAAAAATATTACTAAGGGTGTCAATATAACTGGAGCACACTCCCCAGAGGGTTCTACAAAAGTAAATGAAGTCCTTGCCGATAAAAGAGCAACTGAAATTGAAAAATATTATAGAGCTCAGATGGATAAATATGATTATAAAGATGAGGCAGGATCTATTAATTTTGATTTAGTACCTGTTGTAGAAAATTGGGATGGACTTAGAAGAGTTTTAAGGGCTTCATCTTCTCTATCAAGAGCAGAAAAATCTCAAGTTTCTTCAATTATTAATGGTGGAGGTTCATTTGTAGACAAAGAAAAATCATTATCAAAATTGAGTTTTTATAAGACCTTAATGAAAGAAGTATACCCTGATCTTAGAACATCAAGAACAGAAGTAGTTACAGTTATTGAAAAGAAACCTAATAATGAAATATTAGCAATTGCTCAAAATATTGTAAGTGGAGAAGCTTCATCAGATGCTTTATCACATGGTGAACTTTTATTTGCTGGTGGATTAACTCCTGATCTAACTGAAAAAGCTGCGATTTATGGAGCAGCTGTTAAATGGGGTGGAACATGGCAAGCACATAACGATTTTGGAGCTGTTCATATTCAGTTAGCAAAAGAAGAAGAAGAAGGATCTGAGAGCCAATTAAAACTTTTAGAAGCTGCTAAAACTCAGTTAGATATATCAAATAATAAAACTGAAAATGCAGAAGCTCATCTTAATCTTGCCGCAATTGCTGCTATGAAATATGATTGGAATCTAGCTTATGAGCATGTATTAAATGCTGAAAAACTAGATTTATCTCATTCAAAAACTGATATGATAGTATCAAAAGGCACATTATCTATACCTCTAGGTGAATATGATAGAGCAATGACTATCTTAAATACAATCCCGAACAACGGTTGGGGAATGTATAGAAGAGGTGTTATGAAAGTAATGATGGGGGATCTTGCTGGTGCTAAATCAGAAATGACATCCCTTAGAAAATATCTAGCTGAAATGAACATTGAAGAACAAGGTGGTCTTGATTATGTTCATGCAATTATATCTGCAAGAGAAGGAAACGCAACTGGTGTTACTTCTCATCTTAAAGAAGCATTAAGTAAAGATGATGGTGATTTAAAAGAAAGATTAGTAAATGATGTAGAATTTCTTAACTATTCTGATGCAGTTAATGCAGCAATGAATTAAAATTTTTATTTATTTTTTAAATTAAAGGCCTCTACTTTAGAGGCCTTTTTTTATTTTTGCACGACATGAGAGAAATACAATTCAGAGAAGCACTTAGAGAAGCAATGGTTGAAGAAATGAGACTAGATAAAAGTGTTTATCTAATAGGTGAAGAAGTTGCCGAATATAATGGTGCATATAAAGTAAGTTTGGGAATGCTTGAAGAATTTGGCTCTGAGAGGGTTATAGATACACCTATTGCTGAAACTGGATTTAGTGGAATTGGTGTTGGGTCAGCAATGAACGGATTAAGGCCAATCGTTGAGTTTATGACTTTTAATTTCTCCTTAGTTGCTATTGACCAGATAATAAATGGTGCGGCCAAAATGTATCAAATGTCTGGAGGTCAATTTAATATTCCAATTGTTTTCAGAGGTCCTACAGGAAACGCAGGGCAATTAGGAGCACAACATTCTCAAAATTTTGAGAATTGGTATGCAAATACACCAGGTTTAAAAGTTGTAGTCCCTTCAAACCCCTATGATGCAAAAGGTTTATTAAAGACATCAATTAGAGATGATGACCCAGTTATATTTATGGAGTCAGAAGTTATGTATGGAGATAAAGGAGAGGTTCCTGAGGAAGAATATTTAATACCAATAGGTAAATCAAAAAAAGTTCATGAAGGTAAAGATGTGACTTTAGTTTCTTTTGGTAAAATGATGAAAGTTGCTGAAGAGGCTTACATAGAAGCAAAAAAAGAAAATATTGATGTTGAACTAATTGACCTTAGATCGGTTAGACCAATTGACTATAATAGTATAATTGAATCAGTCAAGAAAACAAATAGATTAGTTATTATCGAAGAAGCATGGCCATTGGCATCAATTTCCTCAGAGATCAGCCATCATATACAACGATTTGCATTTGATTATCTTGATGCTCCTGTTCATAGAATTACATGTGAAGATGTTCCTTTCCATTATGCCCCAACACTAATTAAAGAAATAATTCCCGATGTTGGTAAAGCAATGAAAGCAATCAAAGCAGTAACTTACAAGTAATTATTTTTCATTTAAACCTAAAGCCGACATCATACCAGAAGGACCAGTCTTTTTCATCATTTTCATCATCTTTTTCATTTGACTAAACTGTTTAATTAACTGGTTAATTTCTTGAACAGAAGTTCCACTACCAGTAGCAATTCTTTTTTTACGACTTCCGTTTAGTATATCAGGATTTTTTCTTTCTACTGGGGTCATTGAATAAATTATAGATTCAATTGGCTTAAAAGACTCATCATCCACATCTAAATCTTTAACTTTTGATGATACACCAGGCATCATACCAATCAAATCTTTTAAATTCCCCATCTTTTTAATTTTTTGAATTTGAGAAAGGAAATCATCTAACCCAAAAGTATTCTGAAACATTTTCTTTTGAAGTTTTCTTGCCTCATCTTCATCAAAATTTTGTTGTGCTCTCTCGACTAAACTTATTACATCACCCATTCCAAGAATTCTCTTTGCCATTCTATCTGGATGGAAGACATCTAATGCATCCATTTTCTCACCTGTACTAATGAATTTAATAGGTTTATCTACAACTTTTCTAATTGATAAAGCAGACCCACCTCTTGAATCCCCATCAAGTTTTGTTAATACTACACCATCATAATCTATAGCTTCATTGAATGATTTTGCTGTTAAGACTGCATCTTGACCAATCATAGAATCAACTACAAATAGAGTTTCATGAGGTTTTAATGATTTTTTTAATCCTTTTATCTCATCCATCATCTTATCATCAATAGCTAACCTCCCAGCAGTATCAATAATTACAGATTTAAAACCATTTTCTTTTGCATGCTTTATAGCTTTTTTAGCAATATTTAAAGGTGATTTAGATTTCTTATCAGAATATACCTCAATTTTAAGATCCTCTCCTATCACATGTAACTGTTCAATAGCAGCAGGTCTATATACATCACAGGCAACCATAAGAGTTTTCTTTCCTTTTTTAGTCAGATATCTTCCTAATTTACCTGTAAATGTTGTTTTACCTGATCCTTGTAGTCCTGATAATAAAATTATATTTGGATTTCCATCTAATGATATTTCTGCAGATTCACCTCCCATTAGCTCCGTCAATTCGTCTGCAACTATCTTAGTTAATAACTGCCCTGGGGAAACAGATATCAAAACGTTTTGTCCCATAGCTTCCTCTTTGATTTTAGAGGTAATCTCTTTTGCAACTTTATAGCTTACATCAGCATCGATCAATGCCCTTCTTATTTCCTTAATAGTAGCAGCAACATTAATTTCTGTTATTCTTCCTTGACCTTTTAATACTTTAAAGGCTCTATCTAATTTATTACTTAAGTTTTCAAACATAACACTACAAAAATAACAATTAAAGCAAATAATGATTCATTTATTTCACTAATACTCAGTATATTTCATAAATCATTAAGTAACATGAATATTATAGTAAAACATATCATATCTCTTATTGTATTTATTTCATTAACTACCTACTTATTTAGTCCAGTATTTTTTGAAAATAAAGAAATCAAACAACATGATATTGAGCAATGGAAATATTCTGCTAATGAAACCATTGAGTTTAGAAAAAATAACAATGAAGAAGCCTTATGGTCTAATTCTATGTTTTCAGGAATGCCTGCCTACCTAATAGATATTAAGTGGAGTAACTATATAGTATCTAATATTCATAAGATATACAGTGTTTTTTTTCCTCATCCAGTTAGTAACATGCTGATAAGTTTTATTTCATTCTATATAATGCTTCTTTGTTTTAGAGTAAAACCTGAAATAGCCCTATTTGGTTCAATAGCATTTACTCTATCATCATATTTAATAGTAGGTATTGCAGCTGGTCATAATGCAAGGATAGGGACTGTAGCACTATTACCGTTAATTATAGGAGGCATTCATTTATGTATTAATAGAAATAGAAACTTAGGTTTTATTATCACAGCAGTTGCTCTTGCGCTTCAGTTAAGATTAAATCACCTACAAATCACTTACTACACTTTATTTATTTTAATATTCTATGGATCTAATCAGTTGATATATCATTATTATAAAAATCAAATTAAATTTTATCTTAAAAGAATTTTGGTGCTGATGATAGCAGCTATGTTAGCAATTGGAACCTTTTTTGGTGAGATTTGGGCAGTACTCGAATATTCTAGTGAATCAATAAGAGGAAATTCAGAAATAACAAATACTTCAGGATTAGATAAAGATTATGCATTTCAGTATAGTAATGGAATATTTGAACCTCTTACCTTATTTATACCTAATATTCTTGGTGGTTCAAGTAGACAGACACTAGAAAGAGATTCTAATCTAGGGAAAGCATTAAGAAAAAATAATGTAAGTACTGTACAAATTAATAACCAGCTGAGAAATGTTCCTACTTACTGGGGTGATCAACCTCTCACTGCACCTTACTTTGCAGGTAGTATCTCATTATTCTTTTTAATATTGGGAATCATGATTTTAAAAAAATCAGAGAAAAACTGGATTATAGTTTTATTGATATTTAGTGTCCTGTTAAGTATGGGAAGTAATTTAAGTTTCATCAATAATATATTCTTTGACTATCTTCCAGGATATAATAAATTTAGGTCTGTAACCTTCATAATAGTTATTTCATTATTCTCCTTATCATTATTTTCATCACTAACTCTAAATAGATTATTATCTGATGTAAAAAAATACAAAAAACATGTATTTAAAGCATTTTTATATTCAATATCATTTTACATTTTCATTTTTTGTTTTAGTTTTTTATTAAGTTATTCGGGGTCAGTAGATTCTAATTTTCAAAACTTTCCTTCTTGGTTTACAGATGCATTATCACAAGACAGAAAAAGTCTTCTAAAAACAGATTTAGGATACGCATCGTTTTTTACTTTAATTTTATATTTATCATATCTAAGTATTATCTATAGAAATCTTAACAAACAGATATTTACTATTGTTTCAATTGCAATAATTTCTTTAGATCACCTAAGAATAACAACATCATTAATTAGAGATGATAAGAGTTGCGAAATGTATGGAGATTGTACATTTATAAATAAAAAAAATAAACAGATATCATTAAGCGAATCAGATCAATTTATTTTAGAAAATAATTCAAATCGAAAAAGGATTTACAATTTGCAAAATACTTTTAATGATGCAAAGACATCTTATTTTCATTCTTCAATAGGTGGTTACCATGGAGCAAAAATGAGAAGATATCAAGACCTAATTGAGAGAAAAATAAACAAAGAAAGAGAATTACTAGTTGATAAACTACAAAATAATAATATTGACTTTAGTGACCTTCAGGTTATAAATATGCTTAACGTTGGATATATTAAATTTGGTGAGGATAGAAACAATGTAGTTCAAAACAAATTTTCTAATGGAAATGTATGGTATATAGATAAGTTGATCCCAACAAATTCACCAAAAGATGAGATTGAAATGTTGAGTAATATTAACACAAAAAAAGAAGCTGTATATGATAAAAATATATTTGATAATATAAAAGTTACAGACTTTTCATCAGAAGGTAAAATTGAAGTTGTAGAGTATAATCCCAATAGAATTATTTATAAATCAGAAAATCAAAACAAGTCATTTGTAGTGTTTTCTGAAATATATTATGCTCACGGATGGAAAGTTTTAATAGACGGAAAAGAAAGTAAACTTATTAGAGTTAATTATACACTTAGAGGTTTGGAACTTAGTCCAGGAAATCACACAATTGAAATGAAATTCATGCCTAATGCATATATAATAGGTGATAAAGTAATTCTAGCATCAAACTATATTCTATTATTTTTATTAATCATCGTTATTTTTATTGAAATAAAAAAAAATAGAAAATGAAATATTTTTTTATTATAGTATTGACTGGATGCACGCTAAATAAACAATTAAGTTCAGATATGTCACCTTCAAATGAAATAGTAATTTCTCAAAAAAGTAATGTGAGTTTATTAAATAGAATAAGGATTAATCCAGGAATTTATATTGAGGGTTCAGGACAAACAGCAAGAGTATTTACTAAAGGTGTTACTAGTATTAATAATCAGAAAGAGGTCTTATTTATTTTAGACGGAGTAAAGGTTGGAAACTATTCTAAAGTGGTAAATATTCTAGACCCAACTAAGATAAAGACAATAGAAATTTTAAAAAATGCAAATGATATAGCTTTTTATGGATTTTTAGGTTCTGGTGGTGTAATCTTAATAAAAACACAATAAATTTATTTATGAAAAAAATATTATTGTTATTAATAATCTTTATATCAACATCCTGCCAGGTAAATAATTTATCTCAATCCCAAGATGTCAAAGCAAGAACTACTCTTAGTCTTCTAGATAGACTTAGGTCATTGCCTGGATTAAAAATAAGTGGTTTTGATGAGAGGAATGCTGAAATATATTTAAGGGGCCAGACAAGTGTTAAGTTTTATAGAGAAGTACTTTTCTTTGTTAATGGAAATAGAGTAGGAAATTACAGTTCGGCTTATCAATTAGTACAACCTGAAAATATTGATAGTATTAAACTTTTGAAAAGTAGTTCAGAACTAAATGTATATGGTTCAGATGGGAGAGACGGTGTTATACTGATAAAAACAAAAAATTAAAAAATTTTAGGAAAAAATACTGGAGTTTGATTTTTGTATTCAATATATTTTTTATCATCACCCCATCTTTTCTCTGCAATATTTTCTAATAAATTTACACCACTTACCTTATTCAGTAATAAATAAACAAACAAAGGTGATACTAGTGCAATATATTTGTATCCTTCAAAGTAAGGAAACGATATTATTGTTATACCTAACCATAACAAAAACTCACCAAAGTAGTTAGGATGACGAGACTTTGACCATAATCCAGTAGATATAAAAGATCCTTTATTTACTTTATTAAATTCAGTTTTTTGATAATCAGAAATGATTTCAATGAAAAAACCTACTACCCATAATATAGAGCCAACAATAGTAAAAATGTTAAAATTACTTTGATTTGAACTCATGACGATAATGGCAGGAAAAAGACACATAAAAACCCAAAGACCTTGAATAGTAAATGTCATTAAAAACTGAGAAAATGATTGTTTAATTTTAATGAATCTAACATCTTCTCCAGATCTTTTTACTCTAAAAAACAAAAAGGAACTTAACCTTAAAGCCCATACTGATATAAATAAAACTAATAGTAAAGAAGTTATATCAAATTGATCGAGTTGAATTTTAACTAAATAAGAAATGATTATAGTAGATATAAAGGTAATACCTCCAGTTAAGTCATAATAATGTTCTGTTCTAAATATAAATGATGGAATAAATACTATAATTTGAATTATAAAAATCAGGAACCATAATGAATAAATAATGGGTAATCCACTAAAAAATATCATGTTTTGAGAAGAAATATAGCACATCACAAAAGTGATAACTAAGATAGAGACGGTAACTAAATTATATATTTTCAACAATTTCCAAGATTTACATAAATTGATTCAGACCAACAAGATGTGTTATTGTTATTATTATCTGGATCATAAGTTTTTTCTATAGTATACGTAATTGCAACAAATTGTTTTGGATATTTTTCATTATCAAGACACTCGTACACATATGTGATTTGATTTATAATATTAGTTTTAAATTCTTCTACCCTATCTGGATCCGGATATGGCTCTTCTGGCACTTTATTGAATCTACATGAAAGATCATCACAAGAGAATAATAAAAGCATACAAATACTTATTATAATTCTTTTATCCATACCCTATTTAAATTTTTTCTTTTATAAAGTTTTTTCTTAGCAAAAGTTCTAACAATTACTCCAATACTAAATCCAATAGAGCAACTGAATAAAATATTTTGGTTAAAAACATCTTTATAGTTAGCTTTTTGTACGATAGATAAATTTATAAAATCAATAGCAAAATATCCTAAAGAACCACCTGAGATAAGAGTACCATATGCCCTACCTTTATTAGAAGTTTTAGACCTAATATCAATAATATCAATATTACTTATTGGAATTTGAATATTATTGAAACTCAAATAGTCTGACCCTATTCCTGTAATTTTAGCATATGTAAAAATATCATCATCTTTTTGTTTAAACCTAATATTCTCACCCTCAAAAAAGTTAATTGATTTCAACTTAGTAGCTTTTTTTAACTCTAAATAGTTTTGAGAATAGGATTCAAAAGTTATAAGATAGGAGAAAAATAATAGTGATATAAAAAATTTACTATTCAGTCTCATACATATTGTTTAAAATTAAAACTCTTATTTATCTTTACTAAAACCAAAAAAAATGAAGAAAATATTAATAACCTTACTATCTATAATTTGCTTTTCATGTTCTCAAAATAATTCCATAAGTATAAAGTCACCTAATAATGGAATTAAATTAAGTTTTGAAATAGTTGATGGAGTACCAACTTACTCTGTAAATAATAAAAATAAAAAAGTAATTAGTTTATCTAAAATGGGTCTTTTATTTAATAATAATATTGATTTTAGTAAGGACTTAAAATTATTAGAAACTAAATCATCAAGTTTTAACAATTCCTGGAAACCACTATACGGTGAAGAGGAAATGATTACAAATAACTATAATGAGTTAATAGTTTCATTATCAAATAACGTTTATAAAATGAATATTTTCTTTAGAGTTTTTGATGACGGTGTTGCATTTAAATATGTAGTTCCTAAACAAAATAAATTTAATTCTTATGACTTAATTGATGAGAAAACAGAGTTTAATATATCAAGTAAAGATTCAGCTCTTTGGATACCTGCTTTCTCATACAGAAGATATGAGTTTCTGTATGCGAACTCACCAGTTGATGATATCTCAAAAAATTATTACTCTAAAAATGTAGAGGATATATCATATGATACTCTAGGAATTGATGCTGCCCATACTCCCCTAACAATTAAAAAAGATAATGAATTATTTATAAGTATTCATGAAGCTAATCTAGTAGACTATTCAAGCATGACTCTAAAGCCTAAAGGAAATGGGAAATTAGAAGTAGAACTTTACCCTTGGTCAGATGGTATAAAAGTAAAATCGACAACTGGCATCAACTCTCCTTGGCGAACAATCCAAATTGCAAACAATTCCTCAGAGTTATTAGATTCAAATATAATTCTAAACTTAAATGATGATCCTGATAAGAATGAGGATTTTTCTTGGGTTAAACCTGGAAAGTATATGGGTGTATGGTGGGAAATGATTGGAACTAACGAATCTACGTGGTGGCCTTCTAAAAATCATGGTGCAAATAATGAAAAAGTAAAAGAATATATGGATTTTGCTTCAGAACATGGTTTTGAAGGATTATTAGTTGAGGGATGGAATAAAGGATGGTATCCTGAGTGGTGCTGCTCAGGAAATGGTATTCCTTTCAGCTTTACCGAAACAGTAGATGATTTTGATATCGAGATGTTAGCTGAGTATGGTTCTAAGAGAAATATATCACTTGTAGGTCACCACGAGACAGGAGGTCAAATTCAAAACTACGAGAATCAGCTTGAGGATGCATTTAAGTTATATAACAAATTCGGCATAAAAAATATTAAAACTGGTTATGTGAATGATGTAAGTAAAAACATTAAAAGAACAGATAATAATGGTGATGTTATTAGAGAATGGCATCACGGACAGTACATGGTTAACCACTTTCAGAAAGTTATTGAACTTGCTGCAAAATATAAATTGAATATTATAACTCATGAACCTATAAAGGATACAGGTCTGAGAAGAAAATATCCTAATTATATATCTAGAGAAGGGGCTAAAGGACAAGAGTTCAATGGTTTCTGGACCAACGGTGTTAATCATGCTACTGATTTGCCTTTTACAAGAATGCTCAGTGGTCCAATGGATTATACACCAGGTGTTTTTCAGTTAAATAACTTCAGGTATGACTCTCCAGAAACAAAAAATATTGATAAGGGGGCTATTGTCCCTTCGACTATAGGAAAAGAGCTTGCTCTGTATGTGGTATACTATTCTCCTATGCAGATGGCAGCAGATCTTCCAAAACACTACTCAAAGCATATGGATGCATTCGCATTTATTAAAAATGTTCCAGTAGACTGGTCAGAAAGAAAAATATTAAATAGTGAGTTTAGAGAATATGTATGTATGGCAAGAAAAGATAAATACTCAGAGAATTGGTATGTTGGAGGTATAACAAATGAAAATGAAAGAGAATTAAAGTTAGATTTCTCTTTTCTTGAGTCTGGGAAAGAGTATACTATGAAAATGTATCTAGATACTCAAAATACCCACTGGAAAGAGAATCCAATGGAATATCAAATTACTGAGAGAGAAGTTTCCGCAAATGACAATATTGATATCTATCTTGCACCTGGGGGTGGTTTTGCCATTGAGATAATTGCAAAATAGTTAACTATTAATGGCAGGACTGATTAAATTTTTTTAATCTATAGTAGTTATATGGTAAAGGGGTTATAAATCCAGCAAATAACATAAATGGAATAGCCCACCACGTGAGAATAGCTCCTCCAGTTAATATCACATCAGTGATATTCATTGCTGCCTCCATCCCAACCATACTTATAAAACTCATACCAATTGCAACGTTAAAGGCTTCTCTTAAAGTCATTTGTTTTGATAGTATAAATGTCTCAAGCGCAATACTTGTCAGCAATCCATTTATAATAGCCAGAGTCATTACCCCCCATACTGGTAAAGTATGTTCAATATTTTGGAAATAAAATATGGTTCCAAAGTCACCAATAGAACAGCCTAGTAAACACCACAAGGTATTTACTCTCGCCTTTTTCCAAGTTGATTTACATTTCCAAGAAATAGAATTGATCATTAATCTAGAAACTCACAGTCTTCATCAAATTTTAGAATACCGTTTTCTTTTAATTTCACAACGTAGAATACGTCACCGTCTTTCGTTCTTAACATTCTAGAATGAGTAATCTCATCACTAGGATAGTTAGTTGTAACATACTCAGTTATACAATCAGGTATCTCATCACCGTGAAGCTTTTTACATCTATCTTTTCTTCCTTTATTATCTCTACATCTAGATAGAGCTTTTTTTAATTCCTCCTCATCATTGATAGTAAGAACCTTACTATCTTCTTCATTTTCTTTCTTTTCAAAAATTTCTATGTCAATTGGGAATACAAAGCTTGCTCTTTCTTTAGAATCTGGATTATTAATATACCATTCTTCAATCTGTTTGTGATCTTCTTCTTGTTCAATCGTAATAACTGATCCGTCAGGAAGTTCCATAGAAAATGGCATAACCACTTTAAAACATTCACCTCTTTCATTATCTTCTTTTACACATTCCTTAACTAATTCTTTTAGCTCTTCTTCGTTTTCAAGAGTTACTTCTTCTTTTTCGTCCTTATCATTTACAATTATAACAGTTAGAGGAAATGCGTGTTTAGGTCTTTCCTTCTCATCAGGATTATCTTTATACCATTCCTCTACAAGTCTTTTATCTTCATCCTTCTCTATTTCGATAGTAGAACCATCAGGCATTATTAAGGTATGCGGTAAAGCGATTTCAAAACACCTATCTTTTTGACCATCTTTATCTTTATCTCTCCCCTCTTCGTCTTTGTCTTCTTTATCTCTTCCTTCTTCTTCTTTATCTTCTTTACCTTCTTTATCAAATTTTCCTTTTTTATAATTATCCTTGAGGAAAGGATGTTCACTAGTTTTACGTAGTGAGCCATCTTCATCAAATGACAAACTCATATCATTACTTAAATCAGCCTCAAAACCATAAGTGTTTTTTCCAATTAATATATATGAATTACTAACATCATTTGAGGAGTAATTTAATTCAATATATTCTCTTGATTCTGGAGCTAGGTAGTCATTATCTAACTCAAAGTATATAATATCTTTTGATTTCTCTCCAGGAAGTCGGAGTGAGTCTCCAAATTGACTACAAGATATTACTAATAATATTAAAATAAATGATGATAATATGTTACTGAATTTCATAAATGTGTTTTTTATTTATTGGTATATTTATACAATATATACGAATAAAATTAAATTATATTATACAAATATACTATGAAAGATTGGAACAATAACATAACAAAAGATAGTTGGAGGATATTGAAATATAACGCAGAAACAGTAAATGGATTTGAAACTTTGATTGAAGTTGGGCCATCAATTTCAATTTTTGGATCTGCTAGAACTCAACCTAGTGACCCTTACTACACAAAAACAGTAGAAATTGCCAGTATGATTTCCGAAATGGGATTTGGAATAATATCAGGTGCTGGACCTGGAATAATGGAGGCAGCAAATAAAGGAGCGAAGCTCGCGAAAGGTAAATCAATTGGACTTAGAATAAATTTACCATTTGAGCAGTTTACAAATGAATATGTCGACGAAGAATACCTGCTAAAATTTGACTACTTCTTTGTCAGGAAATTAATGTTCCAAAAATATTCCCAGGGATTTGTTGTTATGCCAGGAGGATATGGGACTTTAGATGAGTTATTTAATGCTTTGACTCTAATTCAAACTAAGAAATCAAAATTATTCCCTATAATTCTGGTAGGTAAAAAACATTATGGACCATTATTCGATTGGATTAAAGGTACACTTGCTGAAAATAAACTTATTTCTCCAGAAGATATAGATCTAATAAATCTTGTAGAAGATAAGGAAGAAGTAAAGCAGATTCTTTCAGATTTCTATGAAAAAAATAATATAGATATAAACTTCGAATAATTTAGTTTAGATCATCTCTGTATGGAGTCGGTAATATTATCTTATTTTCCAGTACAAATGATTCCCAATCTTTAATTAAAGATTTATATATCTGAGATTCCTCATTTTTTAGGTTATTGATTTCAGAAATATCAGATAAATGATAAAGCTCAAAATCATTTATGTTAAATGGGAAAGAATTATTAACTATTTTCCATTTGTCTTTAATTAAAATTGAACTTCCACTATGTTCAAAAGCAAAAACATAGTTTTTGTCATGAGTATAACTCTGATTTTTCTTAAGGAATGGAACAATACTTTCACCTGTTACACTAATCTCAGAATCGGATTCAGTTAATGAGTAAAGAGTAGGAGCAATATCTAGTACTGAAATAAACTCATCGTAAATATTACTTTCAATATTATCTATTCCATACATTATAATTGGAGATCTCATTCCTCCAGAAGTTGTAAATCCTTTATATAACTTAAATGGATTTGTAATTACCTCTGCCCAGTTTTTACCAATTGATATAAATGACTTAGGCGATCCCATCTCATCATAATCGTAGGTGAATTTTTCTTTTAAATAACCACCGTATGTCTTATTAAAATAGAAATCCTCTGCAGCTGCTCCATTATCAGACATAAATACAATAACTGTATTTTCTAATATCTCCTTACTCTCCAGAAAAGAAACTAATCTTCCAACATTAAAATCTAAGTTTGAAATCATTCCAGCATAAATTTCCATTTTTCTTGACTCAATTGCTTTTTGAGATGGACTTAAATTATTCCAATTTGATGAAAGTAATTTTGATCGATAATTAGAATCTTCTTGCAAAACTCCTTTTTTAATCATCCCATTAAGTCTTCTTTCTTTAATTATTTCATATCCACCATCGTAGACTCCAACATATTTTTCTGAATAAATTTTATCTACTTGTAGTGGCCAGTGTGGAGCAGTATAAGATAAATATCCAAAAAATGGTTTGTCATCGGATGAGTCTATAAATTCTATCAACTTATCCGTGTATACATCAGTAGAGTATTTACCTTCTTCCCATAAAACTTTTTTACCATTCTGTGAGAATGCTGTATCTGGATATCCTCTGATAGGCTTATTGTTAT
>CERV01082403.1_pt1 | contig 18002 bp, 13 predicted proteins | sample 530871 | NCBI WGS metagenome assembly CERV01 (sample SAMEA2621045, study PRJEB7988) | marine metagenome | biome: marine biome (ENVO:00000447); feature: deep chlorophyll maximum layer (ENVO:xxxxxxxx); material: "saline water (ENVO:00002010), including plankton (ENVO:xxxxxxxx)" | depth 50 m
GTTAGGAGGTTAATTCTTAGTAAAAGAATTTTATATTCTGAAACAAAAACCATAAATTACGCCACTTTTTAAGACTAAATAAAGAAGTTTAAAAATCTAAATTCAAAAAAAATAAAACCATGAATAAACTATCCGCAATAACAATAGTGTTAACCTTGCTATTATCTACATTCATTTTTGGTCAGAATCCAGACAGAATAGGACCTATAGAAACAGGAACATCTCAAGAAATGTATGAAGTTCCTTCATTAGCCTCTAAATGGAATGAATTAATTCCTTATGTAGATGAAGTGAAAGAAATACAAGATGGAAAGGCAACACCTTATGGTATTGTTGCAGGGAAAGGTTCTTCGGGAGAGGATCTGTTAGCAGAGAATCAAGCAGAATTATATCAAAAAATTCAAGGTAAAACACCTAGTATTGTATTCGAAGCAGCTCTTTCAAGTTCATCACCAACGGATCCTGCTGGAGCTGTTGGACCTAATCATTATGTGGCTGTTTTTAATACTGGCTTTAGGGTATTTGATAAAGAAGGAGAAGCATTGACAGCACAATTATCACCAGCAAATGTTTTTGGAATTGGTAGTTTTTGTTGTGATCTAACAGTTTCTTATGATGCTGCAGCAGATAGATTTGTTATGTCAATCTTAGGTAACGGTTGGACTGTTGCTGTATCTCAAGGTCCTGATCCAATTAACGATGGATGGTATGTATACAATTGGGGTACTGGAAGCGACTATCAAAAACTTTCTATTTGGAGTGATGCCTATTATGTAACAGATAATCCTCCTGCACTTCATGCTTTAGAGAGAGATGCAATGATTGCTGGAGATCAAACAGCGCAATTTGTAGCTTTTTCTTTACCTGGCTTACCTGGTACTGGTTTTAGAAGCCCTCAAGCATTTAATGTTACTGACGATAATTTGCCTGCTGCAGGATCAGCTCCAATAGTTTTTATGGCTGACGATCAATGGGCAGGAGTGTCTTCTGATCATCTAAAGATATGGACAGCAGATGTTGATTGGGATAATACAGGCAATTCAACTATTTCTTCATCTCCTCAAGAAATATCAACAACACCTTTTATATCTATATTTGATGGAGGAAGTTGGGATAATTTACAACAACCAGGAGGAGGAGCAATAGATGCGTTACAATCTACAATAATGAACCAAGCACAGTTTAGAAAATTCTCTTCACATAACTCTGCTATTTTGAATTTTGTAGTTAATATTAGTGGTGATGCTACTAATTTAGCCGGTGTGCGTTGGTTTGAATTACGTCAAGATGGAGATGGTCAGGAATGGTCATTATATCAAGAAGGAACCTATGCAGCGCCTAATGGAAAGCATGCATGGAATGCAAGTATGGCAATGGACCTTCAAGGAAATATTGGTTTAGGATATAGTGGAATGGGCGGAGATAATGATCAGTTTGTAAGCACATACTATACTGGTAGATATGCTTCAGATGCTTTAGGAACTATGAGTATATCGGAAGAAATAATTCAAGCAGGAACAGGTAATATATCTGGCACTAGATTTGGAGATTATTCTAAACTAGCTGTTGATCCTTCAAATGACAAAGCATTTTGGTTTAATAACGAGTTAATCTCAGGATCAAGAGCAAATGTTGTTGGAGTCTTCCAAATTGCAGCTAATTTTGCTAATGATGTGGGTGTAGTAAATATTGACTCTCCTGTCTCTGGCACATTAACTGCTAGTGAAGATGTTACTGTAACTATTTTTAATTATGGAGAAAATGATGCTTCAAATTTTGATGTTACTTATCAGGTTGATGGAGGTGCTACTATTACAGAAACTTATACTGGAACTATTGGTTCTGCGCTAACAGATCAGTTTACTTTTTCTGCCACCACAGATATGTCTACAGTAGGAAGCACATATGCTATTACAGCAAGTACAATGATGTCTGGAGATGAGGACACTACAAACGACTCGTATACCACAGATGTAGTTCATTTAAATGCAAATGATATAGGAGTCTCTGCTATTAGTTCTCCTTCTTCAGGAACTAACTTGTCTGCTACTGAACAAATAACAGTAACTATAACAAATTATGGTGGTGCTACTCAAACAGATTTTGATGTTACAATTGATTTAGATGGAACAATTATTACAGAAACTGTTGCGGGACCATTAGAAGGAAATTCTACTATTGATTATACTTTTGTTTATCTTGCTGATCTTTCTGCATTTGGTTCTTATAGTATTACGGCATATACTTCATTAGCCTCTGATTATGATAACTCTAATGATTCAACTAGTGTTACTGTAAATAATGCCAATTGCACTCCAGAATCAAATTGTCTGTATAATAGTGCTCCAGGAGATGGCTTTCAGCTTGTTGCAATAGGCGATATATATAATGAAACTGGATGTTCTGATGGTGGATATGGAGATTACACAGCTATTTCCACAGATTTGGCACAAGGTGATACATATCCTTTAACACTTACAACAAATTATGGAAGTCAGAATGTCAGAGTATGGATTGATTATAACGATGATTTTGTCTTTTCATTAGATGAATTAGTAGTTGATAATTATGTGCTTGGCCTTGGACAAGGAAATGTCTCTATCACAGGTAATGCTGTTGTTTCAATTCCAAGTGATGCAGCTTTAGGACAGCATATAATGCGTTTGAAGTCAAATTGGAATGCTTTAGTTCCTGATGATGCCTGTGAAGGTACAACATGGGGAGAGACAGAAGATTATACAGTTAATATTGTCACTTCACTTGGAATAGATGATGTCAATCAAAATTCTGAATTTTCAGTAGTTAGTTTAGGCAACAATCAGTTTGATGTAAACTTAAACTCACCATATGTTGGAAAAATTGAATTGACAGTTTACAATGTTCTTGGGCAAAGAATGGTTTTCCATAGATTTGAAAATACAGGAACATTTAATTATGATTTAGATATGTCTTATGTAGCTAAAGGAGTTTATTTAGTGAAAGTAGGAAATAGTTCTTTTGGTAAAGTTCAGAAGATTATTGTTGAATAAATTATAATTTAATTCTAATATTAGATATCCGTCTACTTTAATAGTAGGCGGATATTTTTTTAGAAGATAGCTCGAAGCTGAATAGTGCCATTATGTATGGAATTACTATTCTCGCTTTTACGTCCAAAATAGGAAAGGTTTAGATCTAAGAATTTAGTTAATTTTTTTTGTGCAGTAAAAGACCATGTGTAATTAGATCCTACTTGTAGGCCTTCCATTACTATATATCCAATAATACTATTAGGATTGCCTTCAAATGAATTACTAAAATAATTAAATTCAGAGCTAAAATTTATTTTTTCTCTATTTGAAATAGAACATGAAATACCAATTTTTTGTTGTTTAAGTGATTCAAGATTTCCTATAGTATTTTCATTTGTAGAATATTGATAGTAAAAATTTAATCTGTTTGATTCATTAAATAAATAAGTCATTTTAGGGTTTATTTTAAATTGATCTAGATTATAATTTTTACTATCAAAGTTCTCACTAATACTCTCTTTATTTTCAAGGGTTGAATTGATTTCTAATAGCCAATTAGTATTTAGCTTATGGATAAAGTTTATTTGATTAGACTCCAAATTATTCTCTATATAACCAAATGAAAGTGTATTTTTTGATTTGTTTAGTGAATAGCTATAGGTTGTTGAAAAATCTTGCTTACCCCTATTGTAATTTAGGCTATTTTTAAAGTTTGAAATTAATCCTAGTAATCCATCAGTTGGTAAGTAAAATGGATTAAAATTAAAATTCTCAATATCTTGATTTGTTTTTTTATCTATCATGTATTGAGATTGATTAGAAAAATGTGAAAGAAATTTTTTAAACTTTTTTTCAGAATTTTTCCATTTATGAAAATTGATTGCTAGAGATTGACTAAATCTATTTTGATATGTCTTTAAATAAATTTGGTTTGGAAGAAAGACTCTAATGTAAAGGCCCTCATCTTGAAATTGAGCTAGTTCAAATTCTTCAAGCTCTTGTATTCCATTATCATTAATATCTATCCATTTATAATGTCCTAATCCTGGTTCTACTTGGATATATGTAAACTCTTGCTGAGGAAGATTCCCAGAATTTGTTTCATATAACAAATTAGATTGTATTATTTGATCAAATAATTTTTGATTATATATTAATCTTGAATTAAGAAATTTTTCAATTTTTTCACTACTCGTTCTAGTCATCTCCCTATAGTTAATAAACATATTTAAATTACTTTTAGAATTCTTTAATAATTGTGATTTTAAGTATAAAATATTTGATGAATTAACCTTGCCTAGTCTATCTCCTATTAGGCTATCATTAATTCTTTTCTTATATCCAATCTCAATATATTTTTCTGAAAGATCACCAATTCCTGTAGCTATTTCATATAATTTATATCCGTGATTTGAGTTTGAGAGCACATTGTTCAATAAATCTGTTTTTAAATTCTTCTCCCCTTCAAAATTAATTCTAGACCAGCCTTTATTATAGCTTATTTTTAGTTTATTGTATGTCCTTGCAAATTCAGATTCATATATTGTAGATTCAGAATTTAAAATACTAGAATTAGAATCAAAATCAATGGTTTTATTTTTTAAATTAATATCTAATAGCTGCCTAATTCCATCGTAATCTTCTTCAAATTTTAAATTCTCGTAGTTATACTTTATTTCACCAATATTTTGATTAACGATATTTATTCCCGCTTTAAGTAAGAGTTGATTTTTTGCTCGATCAATAAATGAATAGTTTGTTATTGAATCTAGATTCCAATCCCTATTAAATTCTGGATTGTATATTATTTCAATTGATTGAAAATCTTTATTTATATATTCTAAATTAGCATTCGTATTAATCTCCCAAATTGTTTTCTTCATTAGTTGATTAGATGATGATATTTTTGCTGCAATTCCATTGTTATTATTGTCATCTATATTTGAAAAAAGGTTTTTGTCATTTTTGCTTGATGCTATTTCAAATCTTATGCTATTCTTTTCATTTGGTTTATAGTGCCCATTTATAACAGCCATTTGCAATTTTTCTGGAGCAATAAGCTTAACAATTGGATTATATTCTCCTTGTTTAATTCCGTTAATAGGAGCTACATATTCATAGATATTATCAATTGCATTATTGGTCAGAAGAAGATAGTCTCCTTGATTAATTCCAGTATTTGTAAATTTAACTGAAAACAATTCATCATTTGGATCATTTGAGTATGTATATACTTCCACGCCATTAACAATTTCTTTTTTATATAGAATTCTGTTTTCGCTATAAGACTCTTGATATGCCGATGGAGCATTCATTAGATTGTTATCATCTCCAGCTTCACTTAAAATAGAGATTTGCTCGTTAGATAAGCTTTGTTGAAGTGATTGATTTTTAATATCATTCTCATTATAGAATGAAATATTTAATTTAATTTTTTCTCTATTTAATTCAGCCCCTGCAAAACCTATGAATCTTGAATAATTTCTTTCACTAACCTGGTAGTTTATGTTAATTCTCATATCGTCGGTTATTGGCAGTGTTGTATTAAAAATTATCTCTCCTGCATTATAATTAATAGTGTAATCTTTATCAATTCCTCTCTCTAGTTTTGAACCATTTATAAAAACACTCTCACTTCCTGAAACTACTAGTACATAAAGCTCTCCTCTTGATCCAATTAATTTGTATGGTCCTTGGTTGCCATCTTGCCCCTGAAAATTACTAGTTTTAAACTGTCCTTTTACTATTGCCCCAGATCCAAATATTTTCAGATCATCAGTTATGTTTGAATTAAAGTATAACCCTTGAATTCTTTTTTCAAATTTTCCAAAATATGATTTATTATTTTTTAGGTCAATATCTCCTGCACGTATTTTCCAGTCATCACTAGTTAATTCAATGAATATTTGATCAAATTCGTCTAACCTTTGAGAATACCCGTTGTCTTGTAAAGGAATTCCCGCATCTTGTATGGAAGCTTTTAGAAATATATTTTCGCTTAATTTCCCTGATATTTGAAGGTCTAGCTCACTATTTAAAACAGAATTTTGATTATTTCCTATCGTAAATCCCCTAGAAATGCTTCCAGAACTTTCTAGTCCATCAAACAATAGTTGCTGCTGGTTAATATTAGTGCTGGAAATCTTATATAATTTATTAAGATTCTCGTTATTAGAAATAATATTTCTCTTATCTAAATTATAATATTCCCTAGTTAAAAAATCTGGGTATTTATTTTGTTTTTCTATAGAATCAATTTCAATATTATTATAAATTGAATCCTTTAAAAACAATTCATTTGAATAGCTATTAATGGTTGTAGATAATAGAATTAGCCAGTTTAAATACTTCATATACTACATTAAACTAAAAATAATCTAAAATATTTTATTAAAATAATTTCATTCATAATAGAAACTTATTAGTTCATTACATATTTTAGTGTTATGAAAATCATTTCATATAATGTAAATGGGATAAGAGCTGCAATTAAAAAAGGGTTTCTTAATTGGCTTGTTTCCGAAGATCCTGATATAATTTGTTTACAAGAAATTAAGGCGCTTAAAGAGCAGCTAGATTTAAGTTTATTTGAACAAGCTGGCTATCCTTATCACTATTGGTTCAGTGCTCAAAAGAAAGGCTATAGTGGTGTAGCTATTTTATCCAAGACAAAACCTATCCATGTAGAGTATGGCACGGGAATTGAATCAATGGATTATGAGGGTAGAAACATTAGACTAGATTTTAAGGAATTTTCAGTAATGAGTTTATATCTCCCTTCTGGAACTAATTTGAATAGACTTCAGCATAAATTAGAGTATATGGATATGTTTCAGGACTATATTAATTCATTAAGATCATCGTTTGGGAATTTAATTATTGCAGGAGATTATAATATATGCCATAAGGCGATAGATATTCATGATCCAATAAGAAATAAAAATGTATCTGGATTTTTGCCAGTTGAAAGAGAGTGGCTTCAGAATTTTATTGATTCAGGATTTATAGACTCCTTTAGATATTTTTCTGACCAACCACATAGGTATAGTTGGTGGAGTTATAGGGCAAATTCAAGAGCAAATAATAAAGGCTGGAGAATAGACTATATAATGGTTACTAATGGTTTAAATAATCATCTTATAAATTCTAATATATTAAATAATATATTTCATAGTGATCATTGTCCAATTTCTGTTGAGCTTGATATTTAACTCTATACTATATATTAATAAATATTAATTAAGTATCGAGATATGTCAAAAAAAAATCCTGCTATATTAACAGGATTTTTTTATTATAATTTAATTGTTTTTCCATCTTCTTGAGTAAAGTGATATTCCAGATATTTATATGCATCTCTTGGAATAATTTTTACCCATTTCTGATATTTAAAATACCATTTTAATCTAATTGATGGATATCCTTTTTCTAAATAGGCTGCAATAAATGGATGTGTATTCAGTGTAAATTTTTTATATCCATTATTATAGACTTGCTCTAATTCTTCTGATATTTTTTCAATTAAAATTATTGGCGCTTCTACTTCATTTCTATTATTACTAGGGTTTTCTTCTCTAGTTTTAATTTTCATTTCTGGTCTAACTCTTTGCCTAGTAATTTGAATTAGTCCAAATTTACTTGGTGGAAGTATTTTATGTTTTGCTCGATCTTCACTCATTTCTGTTTTTAAATGATTAAACAGTTTTTTTCTATTCTCGGCTTTACCTTGATCTATAAAATCAACAACAATAATGCCGCCCATATCTCTTAACCTAAGCTGTCTTGCTATCTCTGTAGCTGCTATTAAATTTACTTCTAGAGCTGATTCTTCTTGATTTTTTGATGATGACTTTCTATTGCCACTATTTACATCAACTACATGAAGAGCTTCAGTATGTTCAATGACTAGATATGATCCTTTAGTCATTGATACAGTTTTACCAAATGAAGTTTTTATTTGTCTTTCGATTCCATATTTTTCAAATATTGGAATATCAGATTTATAAAATTTAATAATTGATTCTCTTTTTGGAGCTATTTTATTTACATAATCTTTTATTTGTATGTAAAGAGCTTCGTCATCAACAATAATTGAAGTAAAAGTTTCATCAAATACATCTCTTAGTATCTTAGATGATTTATTCATCTCTGTTAAAACTTTACTTGGTGGATTTGCTTTATGCAGTTTTCTGCACATTGCTATCCATCTATTTTTTAAATTTTGTAAATCTCTATCTAGTTCTGCTACTTTTTTGCCTTTAGCAACTGTTCGAATTATTACACCAAACCCTTTTGGAGCAATACTTTTTACAAGCCTCTTTAATCGATCCTTTTCTTCATCGTCTCCAATTTTTTGTGAAATTGATATTCGATTAGAAAAAGGAACCAAAACTAAATACCTTCCTGCTAATGATAATTCGGAAGTTATCCTTGGTCCTTTTGTCGAAATAGGTTCTTTAACTATTTGAACAAGAATACTTTGATTTGGTTTAAGTACATCTGACATTAGACCATTTTTTTCTATATCTTGCTCAACAGCGAAATTTTTTAAAGAGTAATTCTTTAGTTTTCCAGAGTTTACACCCTTAATAAAATTCATTAATGTAGGAAGTTTTGGACCTAAATCATGATAATGTAGAAATCCATCTTTTTTATATCCAACATTGACAAAAGCTGCATTTAATGCAGGCATTGTCTTTCTAACTTTAGCTAAGAATATATCTCCAACAGAAAAATTAACGTTTTCATCATCTTTTTGAAATTCAATAATTTTACTGTCTTTTAATAAGGCAAAATCAATATTATTTGAACTAGAACGAATTATTAATTCTTTATTCATCTTTTCAATATTATACAGTTATAATTAACTGATTATTAATAATTATTCAATTCAGCAATTCATTAATTGCAAACGCTATTATTGCAACTATTAAATGAATTTAATTTCAAAGAACTTGGTTGATTTAATTAGTTCAATTAACATTATAATGTTAATCTTAATCTTTTTTCTTATGACGGTTAGCTCTACGTCTTTTCTTTCTTTTATGAGTAGCTACTTTATGTCTTTTACGTTTTTTACCACTAGGCATATGTCAATATTTTTTAATCAATCTTAACTTTACTCTTTACTCCCTTAACAAAAAATTTGGAAGGTTTAAATGCTGGAATATTGTGAGCAGGGATTTTTATAGTAGTATTATTTTTAATATTTCTACCTGTTTTTTCAGCTCTTTTTTTTACAATAAAGCTTCCAAAACCCCTTAGATATACATTCTCTCCATTTTCAAGAGAATTGATTATTTCTTTCATTAATGATTCAACTGTAAGTTGAACATCCACTTTTTCAATTCCCAAATTTTTGGAAATGTTTGATACAATATCAGCTTTAGTCATAGATTAATTTTTATTAATTACTAATATATTTCAACAATGGCGCAAATATATGTATTTTAATTTCAATATTTAAACCCTGATTAGTTTAATTTTTTGATTAAATATTTAATTTAGATCTAATATTTTATAAATGAATTTTACATCTTCTATATTAAATTGGTATAAAAAAAATAAGAGAGATCTACCATGGAGAAGGAGCTCTGATCCCTATAAGGTATGGATTTCAGAAATTATTCTGCAGCAAACCAGAATTGATCAGGGACTGCCATATTACTTAAAATTTGTAAAAAAATATCCTAATATTACTTCTTTAGCAAAAGCTAATGAGCAAGACATATTAATATTATGGCAAGGTCTAGGATACTATTCTAGAGCTAGAAACTTATTAAAAACTGCTAAGACAATTGTCAAAACCCTTGACGGGGAGTTCCCAGATAGTCAAGTGGAACTAAAAAAACTTGATGGTATAGGAGAATACACTGCTAGTGCTATTTCTTCAATATGCTTTAATGAAAGAAGAGCCGTTGTAGATGGAAATGTATACAGAGTAATTTCTAGATTCTATGGTATAGATAAAGCAATTAATAGTTATGATGGTCAAAAGTATTTTTCAGAGATTGCCCAAGATTTAGCTCCTAATAAATCATGTGGAGACTATAATCAAGGGATAATGGATTTTGGCTCTTTAATTTGTAAGCCAAAGCTTCCTTTATGTATGGAATGCATGCTCGCTAGTAATTGTATTGCAAAAAAATCAAATAGAATAGATTATTTTCCCGTTAAAATAAAAAGAAAAGCTCCTAAAATTGTTCATTTTAACTACATAGTATTTTTAGATTCTAAGCACAAAACTTATATAAATCAAATAGAAAATGGTATATGGAAAAATTTATTTCAATTTCCATTAATTGAGTCTAACAAAGAACTAGATAAGGATAAAATAATGACTAATAAAGGCTTAAACAAATTGATTAATTTAGAAAATTGTGAGATAAAATTATTTAATACTAAACCAATAGTTCATAAATTATCACATAGGATTATTTATACAAAATTTTGGATTTTATCTATTGAAAATTCTAACGATAATTCAATTGAATTTATAGATATTAAGAAATATCCAGTTCCAAAACTTATACAAAATTTCTTAGAAAAATTTAATTATAAAACATTTTTAAAAACATTTAGTTATAAATGATATATTTATTTAAATTAGATAAAAAAAAATATGTCAGGAACATTAAATAAAGTTATGCTTATTGGTCATCTTGGAGATGATGTTAAAATCCATAGATTCGAGGATGGAGGCTGTGTAGGTAGATTCCCATTAGCCACAAATGAGACCTATTTAAATAAACAAACCAATGAAAGAGTATCAAATACTGAATGGCATAACATCATTTTAAGAAATAAGGCTGCTGAAATATGTGAGAAATATTTGTCTAAGGGAGATAAGGTATATATTGAGGGAAGAATAAAAACAAGAAAATGGCAGGATGATAAAGGACTGGACAGGTATTCAACTGAAATTAATTGTACAGAATTCACATTTTTATCAAACAAACAAGATTCTCAAGCAGATATGAATTCAAGTTCTTCAACTCCTGCTAAACAGCAAGATAACACAAGTTCTGAGGATTCTAATTCAAGCGATGATTTGCCTTTTTAGAATACACATAATTCCTAATTAGTTGAATATATTTATTACAGAAATTACCTCTCTTATTTTTATAGATTACCAATTTAATTTTGATATTTTTTTATTGGTTATTCTGTTGATTTGCTCTGCTTTAATCTCAGGATCTGAAGTTGCATTATTTTCATTATCAAAAAGTGATATTAAATCAAAATCAGATTTAAAATCTTTTAATATTATAAGTAATTTATTACAAGAGCCAAACAAGCTTTTGGCAACAATATTAATTGTAGATAATTTTTGTAATATAGGTGTAGTAATTTTATTTACTAAAATAGGAGAAGGTCTGTTTACTAATATAACTTCTCCAATAATAAAATTTATTTTAGAGATAGTAGTTGCTACTTTTTTGATATTACTTTTTGGGGAGATTTTGCCAAAAATATATGCATCTCGGAACAATATCAATTTTTCCAGGTTTATTGCATATCCATTACGAATTTTAGATATAATTTTTACCCCGTTAAGTTCCCCAATGCAAAAATTCTCAAATTATATTAAGGATAGCCTTGCTATACAAAATTCAAATATAAGTATTGATCAAATTTCTCATGCATTAGATTTAACAAGACCAGAAGATACTACTAAACAAGAACAAAAGATTTTAAAAGGAATAGTGAATTTTGGCAATATTGAGACAAAGGAGATAATGCGTCCAAGAATAGATATTTTTGCATTAGAAATGGATATAAGTTCAGATGAAGTTCTAAGGTCAATAGTAGCAACTAATTTTTCAAGAATTCCAGTATATGATGATAATTTAGACAAGATAATAGGCGTTTTGCATATTAAGGATTTATTACCATTTTTAGACACAAAAGATTTCCAATGGAAGGAATTACTTAGGGAGCCTTTATTTATTCCAGAAAACAAAAAACTTGATGATTTAATGCTAGAATTTCAAGAGAAGAAAGTTCATCTAGCTATAGTTGTAGATGAATATGGCGGAACGTCTGGGCTAGTCTCTTTAGAGGATGTAATTGAAGAAATAGTTGGCGATATATCTGATGAATTTGATGATGACAACTTATTATATTCAAAGGTTGATGATAATAATTTCATTTTTGATGGCAAAACTAGTTTACATGATTTATGTCGTATTGTAAAAATTGATAAGGAAATTTTTGATGAATATAAAGGAGATGCTGAAACAATAGCAGGTTTTATATTAGAAATATCAAATAGTTTTCCAAAAAAGAATAGTAAAATAAATTTTATGAAATTTATTTTTAAAATAGAATCAATTGATCGAAAGAGAATTAAACAAATAAAATTAACGATCTTAAATAAATGAGAAATTATATATGCCTAATTTTCATCATTTTCCTTGGATGTGAAAATTATTTACTTCCGAAACAGTCTGGATATTTAAGATTAGACTATCCTAGTCCTGAATATGCTACATTTGGAGTAGATAAACCAGGGCTCCCATTTTTCTTTGATACAAATAATAAATTATCTAATATATCAGATATAGATATAAATTCTGAAACTATTGATTTTATTATCAAATATAATGCGCTTGATGCGCAAATAAATTTTCAATATAAAAGTGTTAATTCTAAGGACCATTTAGATGCTTATATAATTGATCTAAAAAAAACAATTGAAACACATTCATTAATGGCAAATAGCATAAGAGTTAGAGATTATACTTTAGAAGAAAGGAATATTTATGGAAGAATATTTGATCTATCTGGAAATGTTGCTTCTCCATATCAGTTTTTTTTGACTGATAATATCAATAATATCATATCAGGATTTGTATATTTTAATATTAAGCCTAATTATGATTCTATTTTACCAGCTATTAATTATATAGAAAATGATATAATTAAATTAATTGAATCATTCAATTGGAATAACAATGCTAAATGAAAAAGTGGATTTATCTTGTTAGCTTGTCATTAATATGGGGGAGTTCTTTTATTCTTATAAAAAAGGCATTAATTGGTTTAACACCAGTTCAGTTAGGATCACTAAGAATAATATTCTCATCCATCATTATTTTTGCGTTTGCCTGGAATACTCTAAAAATAATATCTAAGAAGGAATGGAAATGGATAATTATTTCAGCCTTCCTTGGTAGTTTTTTTCCAGCCTTTCTTTTTGCTTTTGCAGAAACTGAAATAGACAGTTCAATAGCATCAGTTTTAAATTCGCTAGTCCCATTAAACACAGTTATTATTGGAGCAATTGTCTTTAAAATAGCCTCATCAAAAAAACAGATTATTGGGGTTTTTGTAGGCTTTATTGGAACTTACTTATTAATAGATAGAGGAATGCACTTAAATCCTGATCAAAATTACTTATATGCAGGATTGGTGATATTATGCTCATTTTTATATGGTTTTAATGTAAATATTATAAAAAAATACTTGAACGATGTTCCCGCAGTAACCATTGCTGCAGGTCATTTTTCTGTTATTTTTATACCTGCTATTATAATTTTTTCACTATCCGATTTTAAATCAGATCAAATTTATGATCCAGACACTATTAAATCAATAGGATATGTACTGATTCTATCTACTTTTGGAACGGCGCTTGCTAAAGTTCTATTCAATAAATTAGTGCAAATGTCTACTGCAGTTTTTGCATCATCTGTTACATATTCCCTATTAATTGTCTCCTTATTTTGGGGAATATTAGATGGTGAACTTTTTAGTTTTAACCAACTTATGGCTACAATACTAATTGTATTGGGCGTTTTACTGTCTAGTAGAAAACCTAGGCAATCTTTAGATTAAAAATCTGAGTCTTTTAATTCTTCATTAATAAGAATTTCAGTAATATTTAATTCCAGTTTTTGTGATGGAATCTCAGTGCTAAAGGGAAATTTAATTCCATTGACATCTCTGTAGTCACTATAATTTGTGGAGACTATATTGTTATTATCATCTTGTTCTTCAACACTTAATAATAATCCAGAATCTACACCATAGTATCTATATGATATTTTTTCACCCTCAGTAATTTTTACTTTATATGCATCTTTGAAGTCAATAGAATTAATGCTCATCAATTCTATTTCATCTTCAGAATAATATAATTCTTCAAAAATTCCTTTAACAGCCTTAGCTCTATCAATTTGTTTGTCATCCATTGCTTTTCTTTGTCCTTGCCCTTCTGTATATCCTGTTTCTCCGTCAAAACTTGATTTCATTAATGTCATTTTTTGACCATTCATATTTACCTCCATTTTAGTCGAAGACTTATTTGGAGCCATTTGTTTCATAGTCATCTGAGGTCTAAAAGGAGCTCCAGGAATTGTGACTTCAGCTTTAGAAACCAAAGTATTAACAGATTCAAGCAAGTCCCTACCGCCAATTGAATTAATATAATTATTCATTACTTTACTAGCAGTTAACCCTTCTGGAATAGCTTTATTAAATACAGGTTTTGCAATAGAATTTGCATAATGATCAAAGTAGGTAACTGGCCATCCCACATTTTCTGTAAGATTATCAGCCACGTCACTTCCTTTTCCAACAACAATGATTCTAGTACCATTAGGATAATTAAAATATCTATTTGCTACTCTTTTTACATCCTCTGCACTAACTGCATTTATTTTTTCTAAGTATGTTTCATAAAAATCTTTCGGAAGATCATTTAACTTAATATTTAAGGCATAATTTGCTATAGTTTGAGGGCTTTCTAATCTTCTTATAAAATTACCCACATATTTTGCTTTTGCATTTTTTAATAATTCTGCATCTACAGTTTCTGTTTTAATTCTATTAATTTCTTTAATGATTTCCACTACTGCGCTATCAGTAACTACATTCCTTACTTTAGCTCCAGCTGTAAATCTGGAAACACCATATCTACTAGAGCCAAGACTAGAGTAGGCTCCATATGTATACCCTTTATCTTCTCTAAGATTTTTAAAAAGGTAGCCTTCACCACCTCCACCTAAGATATTATTAGTAATTAAAGCTGCATGATACTCTTCGTCATTCATTTTTAAATCAACATTATTTGTAACTGAAATTGAAGATTGCGTTGCAGTTGGTAAATCAATAAAATTAATTTCTGTTAGATTAACATTTGCAGTAAGTTCTGGAATAGGATCAGTATGAGACTTGCCTTTTTTCCATGCGCCAAATTTTTCAGAAATCAATGATTTAATTTCTTTATAATCTACATCCCCAATGACAACTAGATAAGAATTGTTTGGTTTGAAATATTTTTTGTGATATTCTAAAACATCTTCAAATGTTATATTGTTTAATGTTTCTTCGGTTATAAACTCACCATAAGCATGGTTTTTCCCATAAGATAGTGCAGATCCAACTCTACCAGCAATAGCATCTAAACTTTTCTTATCTGCTTTTAATGCTTCAATTAGCTTCTCTTTTTCTTTATTAAATTCTTCTTCAGAAAGAAGAGGATTTATTACTGCATCTGTCATTAAATCAACAACACGTTCATTATTTTTACTTAATGTGCTGGCAAAGCCTCCACTAAAACCAATGTTCAAACTAGCACCAAGAAAATCAATTTCTTCATTAAACTCATCTTTAGGGATAGTTGTAGTACCATTCCCTAGAATAGACCCTAGGAGACTTGTTACTCCAGCCTTATCCCCTTCAATAATAGGATTGTTATCAATTCTTAAGCTATATGATACTCTAGGTAGTTTGTGGTTTTCAACAACTAAAACTCTTATACCATTTTTTAGCTTAAATTCTTGAGGTTTTTCTAATTTAATTTTTGGAGTTGGCCCACCTTTAGGTTGTATAGATCGGTCAAGTTGTGCATTAACATTTATTGAAATGATTAATGCAGATATCAGTAGAATTATTCTTCTTTTCATTTTTTAATACTTTTTATAATTATTCTCCTGGTAAATATTCAATATCTACCCTTTGATTAGGACTTAAATACTTTTGAGCAACACTTCTAATTTCTTCTCTTGAAATAGATCTGTATATATCAATTTCTTTATTGATTAAATTAACATCACCATAAAGAAGATAATATCTAGCAAGAGAATTTGCTATTCCTGCAATACTAGAGTTTGAGTTTACAAATTGTGATTCAAATTTATTAAGTAACTTTTGATGATCTCTTTCTGAAATCAATTGATTTTGAACTTTTTCAATTTCTTCTTCTATCTCAATTAATAAAGTGTCAAGAGAAACATCTCCAAGAGGTAATGCGAGGATTGCAAATATATTGTAATCTACTTGTCCTAAATTAATTACTTGAGTTTGTAATGCTTGTTTTTGATCATCTACAAGTTTCTTATACAATACAGAGCTTTTTCCACTACTTAAATATGTTGAAATCATATCTAAAACATAAGAATCTCTACTGGCAAATCCAGGTGTTCTAAAACTAGATAAGAGCATAGGTATTTGAATATTTCTATCATATGCTATAGCTCTAACATTTTCGCTTATTGGCTCTTCCTTTGGAAAATTTCTAACAACTTCATTGCCTCTAGGCACTTCATCAAAATATTTTTTTACAAGCCCTATGGTCTCCTGTGTATCAATATCTCCAGCGACAATTAGTACAGCATTATTTGGGCCATAATAGGTTTTATGATAAGCCATAAATTCTTCTAGTGTAGCCGCATCTAGATGCTCCATTTTACCTATATTTTCATCTTTATAAGGATGGACTTTGAATAAGTTTTCATTTAGCACTTTTAATAGTTTACCATATGGGGCATCATATCTTTGCCTCTTTTCTTCTTTAACTACTTCATTTTGTGTATCAACACCTAACTGATCAATAACTGGGTGAAGCATCCTTTCAGATTCCAGCCACAGTCCTAATTCAAGCTTGTTTGAGGGGAATGTTTCGTAATAATATGTTCTATCTTGGGATGTGTTAGCATTAAATGAACCACCATTTGCAGGAATAATCTTCATAAATTCACCTCTTCCTATATTCTTTGAGCCCTCAAATAAAAGGTGTTCAAAAAAGTGAGCAAAACCTGTTCTTTCCCTATCTCCATCTTTTCCACCTACGTCATACATGATAGAGGTTGTTACCACTGGAGCTGAATTGTCTTGGTGTAAGATAACATGCAGTCCATTGTCAAGATCAAATTCTGTAAAATCTACTTGTTGACCGAAGATTTGGCTAAATATCAGTAGAAAAACAGGAAATAATAATAGAATTTTTTTCATTTTTTTCAGTTTAAATTGATATAATTTATAATAATACGGAATGCAAATCTACAAAAATTATCAATCTTGAAGGGGTTAGTACTTAATTTCAAAGATTTTTATAATATAAAAAACATTTGTAGGTTAAGATATAACCTTTATATTTGCAGACGTTTTCGAATGATATAATCTAAATAAAATGTATGCAATTGTTGAAATAGCTGGAAAACAATTTAAGGTTGAAAAAGACCAAAAGTTATATGTTCATCGTTTAAAAGAAGATGAAGGTAAAAAAGTGACTTTTGATAATGTTCTTATGATTGATAATAAGGATAAGGTTTCATTTGGATCTCCTATGATTAGTGGAGCTCAGGTTGGGGCGAAGATTTTAAAGCATTTAAAATCTGATAAAGTAATTGTTTTCAAGAAGAAAAGAAGAAAGGGTTATAGAGTAAAAAACGGACATCGTCAATTGTTAACCCAGATTCAAATTAGTGATATATCATTAACTGGAGCAAAAGCTTCAAAGAAGTCTACTAAAAAAGTAGAGAAAACAGAAGATAAGAAATCAGATAACAAGCAGGAAGACCTAAGTAAATTATCTGTAGCTGCTTTAAAGGATATGGCTAAATCAAAGGATATTTCAGGTATTTCTAAAATGAAAAAGGCAGACTTAATTAAAGCACTTAGTTAAAAAGTTAAAAAATGGCACATAAAAAAGGAGTAGGAAGTTCTAAAAACGGTAGAGAATCAGAATCGAAACGATTAGGTGTT
>CERV01109121.1_pt1 | contig 17998 bp, 10 predicted proteins | sample 530871 | NCBI WGS metagenome assembly CERV01 (sample SAMEA2621045, study PRJEB7988) | marine metagenome | biome: marine biome (ENVO:00000447); feature: deep chlorophyll maximum layer (ENVO:xxxxxxxx); material: "saline water (ENVO:00002010), including plankton (ENVO:xxxxxxxx)" | depth 50 m
CCGCTCTATGAACGTTTAAGCGAATACGCTCTCGAACTATAAAAATCATTACCTTTTATTAAGAGAAGCAAGTTCAACAGCGACTTTTGCGGCTACAGTAGCATTATTTTTAACTAAAGCAATATTTGTTTCAAGACTCGCTCCACCTGTGCTTTCCACGATATGCGCAAGCAGAAACGGCGTAGTTCCCGAACCAGTCACACCTTGAGCGGCTGCCGCAGCCAAGCCTTCGTTTATCGCAGCGTTAATCACTTCAGGATCAGCTTCATCTTCGCTAGGTACGGGTGCTGCAAGAACCACTCCAGATTTCATCCCAGAAGACCAATGTGCAGAAATCGCTGCTGCTGCAGCTAGAGGATCATCAACCCGTGCACTAATAGGCAGATTCGAACCTCGAATCCAAAATTCAGGGAAAACATCGGTTTCATAACCCAGAACCGGCACCCCTAGAGTTTCAAGAAATTCTAAAGTCCGAGGTAAATCCAAAATAGCTTTAACCCCAGCACTCACCACAGTTACAGGAATTGTTCCCAGAGCGGTCAAGTCGGCAGAAACATCACCAGAATCTCCACGATGAACACCACCGAGCCCACCGGTAGCAAATATTTGAATACCGGCTTTCTCCGCAATAAACATCGTGGTAGCTACAGTCGTCGCTCCAAGAGTTTCTTTAGATAACGCCACACCTATGTCACGTAAACTAACTTTTTTAACTCCATCGCTAGAACCAAGTTTCTCAATTTGGTCAGAAGAAAGCCCGACACAAAACTGACCGTCCATGAGTGCAGTAGTTGCGGGAATAGCACCGTTTTCACGAACCACCGCCTCTACCTCTAAGGCAGTAGAAACATTTCGAGGATAAGGCATCCCATGGCTAATAATTGTTGATTCCAAAGCGACAACAGGCTTCCCAGAATTTAAAGCATCAGATACCTCAGGAGCGAATAACAGTAAATCTTTCGAAACCATTTCAACAGTCTGCCCGTATCTTTAGTAATACCCATAGTCAGAACACAATCATTTCAGGTGTTTGCCTGAAGTCGTAAATAACGCGAGACTGCACATTATGAATCGTCCACCCATCCGTATTCTTGATCTCAAAGGAACACCAGAAGAGATGGGGTATAAACATGGAACAACCTATGCGGACGAAATAAAAATCTACACGAACGAACGTATCCGTCTTGCCAGCGGACAATTCTGGGGTGGACAAGAAATAACTGAGTCACAAGTAATAGAAATTGCTGAATCGTGCCTTCCTGCCCACGAAAAACATTCACCAGAACTTTATGAAGAAATGTGCGCAATGGCAGAAGGCGCAGGCATAACACCAGCCGAAGCGGTGGTAGTAGGAGGTTTCACCGATTTTGTTGACACCATTCGGAACACCTTTGGCGGGCCTTACCCCACAGACGTTATAGAGGACGATTGCACAGCATTTATCATCCCAGATTCCAAAGCAAACGGAAAAGGGCTTTATGGCCAAACATGGGATATGCACGACACTGCAACCGATCACGTAGTTCTCATGCGAATCCAACCCGACAACGCTCCTGATGCACTCATATTTTCTACCGTGGGATGCGTTGGACAAATCGGAATGAACAACCAGGGAGTGTGTGTCGGCATAAATAATCTGGTTGGAACTGATGGATGCCCAGGCGTTATGTGGCCATCAGTAGTAAGAGCAGCATTGGCTACTTCCAACGCAAACGAAGCATTAAATGAAGTTTTGTCAGCGGATCTCGCTGGGTCACATAGTTTTTTGATTTTTGACTCATCCGGCACTGGATACATGATTGAAGGCATGCCTACAGCCCGACCGTACGTAACCATGGAAGAAACTCCACTTGTGCACACCAACCATGTTCTCTGGGATCAAGCAAAAACAGTAGAAGCATTGCTAGATCCAACGATGAAAGCAAACTCAGAAAACCGCCTATCTAGAGCAGCAGAACTTTTAAACCAAGAAGAATTAACCGTTGAAGATCTGATGTCAGTGACTCGTGACCCCGAAGCTATTTGTAGAACGTCCGTAGATCCTTACCACATTGAATCAAGTGGAGCGGCAATCATGCGACCACAAACTTTAGATTTTTGGGCTGTCTGGGGGGTACCTAGCGCTAACGAATATGTACACGTGCCGTTCAATGAATGAAATTACTTATGCCCCGATAAGAGTGGAATGGGCAGAACAACTCACGGCCATAGAACACTCAATTTTTTCCAGTATCGGTACTGATGACCTACTCAGTTATAAAGACATCATCGGTTACTGTGAAGTTTTCCCAGAAGGAGGGTTCGTAGCTCTTGACGGAGATACCCCAGTTGGATTCGGAGTCGGGCTCCTACTTGATTTTGATTTCGACGACCCTAACCACTCCCTTGACGACTTAACAGGAACAGAAGGCGGTGGGGATCACTCCCCAGATGGAGAGTGGTACTACGGAGTAACAATCGCGGTCAATCCTGAATACCGAAAAAGAGGTATAGGGCACCAACTTTATGAACTACGAAAAGAAACAGTAAAGAAATTAGGTAAACGTGGAATTGTTGCTGGTGGAGTAATACCCGGATACTCCAACTACCTTCACGATATGTCTGCCGACGAATACATAGAAAAGGTCGTAGCTGGCGAACTCTACGACCCAACCTTGAGTTTTCAATTAGAAAATGGATTCGAAGCACGCGGAGCGATACCCGACTATTTAGATGATCCATCAGTTGGAAATAATGCTGTACTCATAGTTTGGGAAAACCCTGATTATTAGGCTTAAAAGAAAGCTCTTAACCCGTGGCCGAAATTGACGCAACTTTAAAAATTGAAGAGACAGTTGCTCTGGTCGCTCAATGGTTAGACAACACACAGCGAACTGAAACCAGAAATGAACGTCGGCAATCTAAGCGACTATCTGCTCTTATCTCCGATCCTGAAGGTGTTGCATTCACAATGGATTTTGTTGATCGTGTTGCGCGTCACCGCGATAACAAAGCAGCCGCCAATCAGCTTTCTCGTCTTGCTCGAGAACGAAAATTGCCGTCTTTTTTGAATTTTTTTGATAAAACTATGCTCCAAGTAGGAGCCCGCATCGCTCCTTTTCTACCAAATTTCGTAATGCCGATTGCCCGTTTTCGCATGCGCTCACTTATCGGACATCTCGTCGTAGATGCTGAAAATGAGCCAATGCACAAACACCTAAATAATCGCAAAGCTCAAGGGTATGCCTGCAACGTCAATCTTCTCGGAGAAGCAGTTCTCGGCGAAGCAGAAGCAGAGAAAAGATTCAAACAAACTCTTGCTTTAGTTAGCGACCCAGAGGTTGATTACGTATCAGTGAAAGTGTCTTCTATCACAAGTCAAATTAACTTGTGGGCGTTTGATCACACACTTCAGAGAATAGAAGAAAGGCTTCGAATTCTTTTTTCTCACGCAGCATCTACCACTCCTCCAACTTTCGTCAATTTAGATATGGAAGAGTACCGGGACCTGGAACTCACCATTCGTGCTTTCATGAAACTTCTCGATGAACCACAGTTGAGTTCTTTAAATGCAGGGATTGTTTTACAGGCCTATCTTCCAGATACGTTTCCGGCACTTCAACGGTTAACGCCTTGGGCAAATGAAAGAAAAAAAGCAGGCGGCGGCGAGATAAAAATTCGTTTAGTTAAAGGCGCGAATTTGGCCATGGAAAAAGTTGATGCCGCACTTCATGAGTGGAATCAAGCCCCATATGAAACAAAGGCAGAGGTAGATGCAAACTACAAACGCTGCCTTGACTGGGTTCTTCGACCTGAACACATGGAAGGTATACGCATTGGTTTAGCAAGTCACAATCTTTTTGATGTGGCATGGACTCATTTGTTAACACAAGAACGGAACGTCTCAGACAGGGTCGAATTTGAAATGCTTCAGGGAATGGCGCCTGCGCAAGCTCGCCAAGTTTACGCCGACACGCTCGGGTTATTGCTTTACACCCCAATTGTAGGTCGCGCTGATTTTGACGTAGCAATAAGCTATCTATTCCGCCGTCTTGAAGAGAATGCTTCCGAAGATAACTTTCTTCGTCATCTCTTCACTCTCAAATCAGATAGCCAAGAATTTTTGAATCAAGTTAAACAATTTCGCCATGCAGTTGCTACTCGTTGGGAAGTCAGTTCAACTCCGCGCCGACATGAAATCAAAAATCTGAATAAAGCGAAAGACTTCTTTAACCACCCCGACACCGACCCGTCTTTAGACACAACACAGGAATGGATAAAAAGTATTCATGGCCGAGCACCTCAAAAAATCAAAACGCAGATCACTACTTCCGTTGAAGACATTCAAAGATTTATAGTTGAAGCAAAAGATGCACAAAGTAAATGGATACAAATCCCAGCCGCAGAACGACAAGATGTTCTACGACAAGTGGCAGAAGAGATCCTAAATAGAAAAGACGATCTTTTTATCACCATGGCGCATGAGGCAGGAAAAACATGGACAGAGATAGATGCAGAAATTAACGAAGCTGCAGATTTCGCAAGATGGTATGCAGAAAGATCAGCAGAACTCAGTCAAGTAAAGTATGCAGAATTTACTCCCCTTGGGGTTATGGCAGTAGTTCCACCTTGGAATTTTCCTACGGCAATACCCACGGGTGGTGTACTTGCTTCGCTAGCAGCTGGAAATGGAGTTATTTTCAAACCTGCGCCCGAAACACCAAGATGTGCAGAGATTATTGCTGAAGCTTGTTGGTCAGCAGGTATTCCAAAAAATCTGCTCCAATTTGTAAGAACTCACGATGACGATGTCGGAAAACATCTCATCACTTCAGTCGATGGGGTGATCCTTACCGGATCTGTAGAAACTGCTGATTTATTTCGATCATGGAAGCCAGACATATTTCTTTCCGCAGAAACAAGCGGGAAAAATGCACTCATCGTGACACCACAAGCAGATTTAGACCTTGCGGCTGCTGACCTCGTCCGTTCCGCGTTTGGCCATCAAGGACAGAAATGTTCCGCAGCAAGTCTGGGAATTCTTGTTGGCTCTGTAGCAACTGATGAACGATTTATTCGTCAAATAGTTGATGCGGCGAAATCACTTATTGTCGGTCACTCATCTAAACCAGAAACAACATTTGGTCCACTCATTGCCCCAGCTTCAGGAAAGTTGCTTCACGCATTGACCACCCTTGAAGAAGGCGAATATTGGCTTTTAGAACCCCATCAAATCGACTCAACCGGACAACTATGGACACCAGGAATAAAAGCAGGAGTCCAACCCGGCTCATCGTTTCATCACACTGAATGCTTCGGTCCAGTGCTCGGTCTAATGGCAGCATCAAACCTTGATCAAGCCCTTGAATGGCAGAACGCCGTTGACTACGGATTGACCGGCGGAATTCATTCTCTTGATCTCACAGAAATTGAAAATTGGCTCGACAAAGTTCAAGTAGGCAACGCCTACATTAATCGACACATCACAGGAGCGATCGTTAACCGACAACCATTCGGCGGGTGGAAACGTTCCACGGTGGGAAGCGGAGCTAAAGCAGGAGGACCGGATTACCTTCTTCAACTCGGCAATTGGTCTCCAACTGGCCTGATAGACCTTGATGCCGCTCAAGACGATGATGATTACTGGTGGAATAATCACTACAACATTGATCAAGACCCCTCCAGGCTTTTTTGTGAAGCCAATATTCTGCGTTATAAACCACAACCAAATCTCATAGTCAGAATTAGTTCCGATGCGAAAGAAAAAGAAGTAGAGAGAGTGCTAAGCGCTATCAGACACTGCGAAATAGTTTGCGAAGTCAGCAGAGAAGAGGAAATTAGCAACAATGATTTTGCTGCATCGCTTTCTTCATATCGTTTCGGACGCATCCGACTACTTGGCTCAACTACCGAAGACGTACGCGCAGCAGCAATTCAAGCAGAAGTTCATCTTGTAGATGAACCGGTTACCTCCAGCGGACGTCTCGAACTTCGTTGGTACGTCCGTGAACAAGCGATTAGTTGGACGCTGCATCGATTCGGGAATCTTGTTAATGCAGCAACTAACTAATAAACATTGTCGGTTTAAACTGCAAGTGAGACCTCATGCCAAAAACAAATAACCAACAACCCCAGGGAGCCTTAAGGAACTTACGCATCGCCGACTTTTCACGGGTATTAGCCGGGCCATTAGCGACTATGGTCCTAGGCGATTTAGGTGCAGACATAATAAAAATCGAACAACCCGGAGTAGGAGATGACACACGAACATGGGGTCCACCATGGTGGTCAGACGGAGAAAACACTACAAGCACCTATTACCTCGGATTTAACAGAAATAAAAGATCAATCTCACTTGATTTACGCAGCAAAGAAGATCTAGAACTAGCACACCAAATTTGTCAAAGCGCCGACATAGTAGTTGACAATTTCCGCACAGGAACAATGGAACGCTTCGGATTGAACAGAGACAGCCTGGCTAAAGACAATCCTGAGATCATCACCTGTTCAATAACCGGATTTGGTAGCACCGGACCAGGAGCAGAGTTAGCTGGATACGACTTTGTAGTCCAAGCAATGAGCGGCATTATGCATATCACTGGAGAAGTAGATGGCGAACCCTCAAAAATAGGTTCAGCAATGGTCGACAAATTAACAGGACTTTATGCTGCGATAGGAATCTTGGCAGCAGTCCAAGAACGACACCAAACCGGTTTAGGTCAACATGTAGAAGTATCTCTCATGCAATCAGCACTAGCAGGTTTACTAAACGTGGGCGCAGCCTATGCCACAGCAGATATAGATCCTGGACGACATGGAAACAGACACCCTTCAATAGCACCTTATGAGCCATATCAAGCATCTGATGGACCAGTAATTATCGCCGCAGCGAGCCCAGTGCTTTGGGAACGTTTATGCGAAGAAATGGGGCGAACCGACTGGATGAAGGATCCACGATTTAAAACCAATGAGGTTCGATTGGCAAACATTGATGCCCTCGCTGCAGAAATCAATAAAGAATTATCTAAAGACACTGCCGCGGCATGGGTTGAACGATTACAAAAAGCAGGGATTCCTGTCGGAATGGTCAATGACATCCGGGCAGCTTTTGTTACAGCAGAAACTCTTGGTCTTGATCCAGTGGTGACCTTCGGCGATGATGAAAATGCTTTCCGTTCAGTTCGTTCTCCACTAAATATGGAAACAACCCCACCTACGGTTCGCCGAACCCCACCAACAAATAATCAACACGGTGAAGAAATAAGACGAGAATTAGAAGACAGTTAAAAGATAGACGTCTGTTTATTTAGGGTTCAATAATGTTGAACAGTAGAGGAAAGTCCGTAAAGGTTTCCCAGAGACTCAAAACAAGATTGATATCACCTTCAATGTTGGCTTCGTTTGAATCAACAAGATCAGAAATGCTGTCACCAGTAGACACCATGCGGTTAAGTTGTTCTCGAGAGCAGGTCACAACGGCATTTGGGGAGTCGTGAGCTAGTCCAGGTGAGGCGTGAAGAGTCCCATTAGAAAGCTCAATTCGAATCAGTTCTTCTGTATCGGGTAAAACCCAATTCAAGAAAATATGACCCAGTTCAACAGCCTTTACACCGTCAATCTTGATCGCCAGGTAGTCAAACACCTGTTGTGTTGAAAGACCAGAAGCAACATCAGGATTAGGACGACGAAATACTTCAGCGTTGAGAGTTCCCTGGCGAAGTTCTTGAGCTCCCATCAGATAGACATCTCTCCATACCCCAGATTCTGCTCGCCAAGCTAGTTGTTCAAATGCATCAGCTTGAAGCAATCGGGCTTTTTCACAGGCGGGATCAGCGAACACTGCATGCCTTAGAACTTGAGCCACCCAACGATGATCCCCCTGATCATAAGATTCTTGAGCTTGAGCGAGAAAATTATCCATTCCACCCATAAATTTCACATATCGCTTCGCAGTTTCAACCGGTTCATGTGGTTCAAGGCTTGATGGATGCCCGTCGTACCATCCGAGATAACGCTGATAAACAGCTCGAACGTTATGGCTGACTGTCCCGTAGTATCCGTGACAAAGCCAGTCTTCCCACAGTCCAGGCGGTAATTCAATTTGTGCAGCAATTTCATCTGGCGTCTCTCCAAGATTTAAGAGACGAACTGCTTGATCATGAGTCCAGCGATAAAGATCACGCTGGCGCACCAGGTAGCTTCTAACGTTTTCCTTTCCCCAATGGGGCCACCCGTGACTAGCGAAAACAACATCTGATACATCTCCCCAGCGTTCAAGAGCTTCATCGATGTAACGACTCCACATCAACGCATCACGGACCAAAGCCCCACGGAGAGTTAATACATTGTGCATTGTCGCAGTGCAGTTCTCCGCCATACATAATGCTCGATGATCTGGAAAATAAAAATGCATTTCTGCTGGAGCTTCGCTCTCCGGAGTGAGTTGGAACTCTACTGGAACCCCATCTAAGACAAGTTCTTGTCCGGTCTCCGTAATTTCAATCGTCGGGGGTATTAGAGCAGAGGAACCAGCCGGGATTCCTTTTCCAAGACCGGTATCCACATGTCCTGTTGAACCCCATTGCAAAAACATGCCCATCTGATAGATCGAACGCCTGATCATCGCTGGTCCAGCAATAATGTTTTCACTTACTGCTTCAGCCATGAACCCCTCGGGAGCTACAATCGGGATTTCACCTGCTTGTATCCGCTCTTGATCTACGACACCAAGAATTCCTCCGTAATGGTCTAGATGAGAGTGTGTGTAAATGACTGCAACAACTTCACGATGCCCCAAATGTTCGGTGACAAGTTCGTAGGCAGCTCGCGATGTTTCTGAAGTGGTTAATGGATCAATCACGATCCAACCAGTGTCACCTTGGATGAAGGTCACTGTGGAGATGTCGAAGCCGCGTACTTGCCAAATGCCTTCACACACTTCATACAAACCATGTTGAGCGTTGAAACCTGCTTGGCGCCAAAGTGAAGGATTTACTGTCTCTGGAAGTGGATCATTAACGAAATCTGAACGTGAAAGATCCCACACAGGGTTTTGCTGTGGTGATGATTCAGATCGAGGAATTATTGGATCTGTTCGCGTAGCAATAAAACCTCTAGCAACATTTTCTGCATCTGCTCCGTTGTCGAATGGCAATGAAGCAGCAAAATCTTCAATGGCTTTTTTAGTCGAAGCCTCAGCAGGCTTTGGAGAGCGAAGATCAGTCATAAAGTCTTATGACCTAGTAAACATTTTTCCAGTTTGTTCATACATGGGCACCGGACCAGGTCCATCTCCATAACGACCAGATTCAAACCGGGCGACCACGAAGTGATGAACTTCATCTGGCCCATCTGCAAGACGAAGAGTACGCTGTCCGGTGTAAAGTTTTGCTAAAGGCGTCCACTGTGAAACTCCAGTGGCGCCATGCATCTGTATAGCTTCATCAATTATGTGACATACCTTCTCAGGAATCATTGCTTTCACCGCACTGATCCAGACACGGGCTTCTGCATTACCCATTGTGTCCATGGCTTTAGCAGCACGCAGAACCATAAGCCGCATTGCTTCAGTTTCAATGCGGGCCCTTGATATCACTTCCATGTTCTTGCCCAATTTAAGAATTGTTTTACCGAAGGCTTCTCGGTGCAGGCCTCTTCGGACCATGAGCTCTATCGCTCGTTCAGCAGCTCCAATTGAACGCATGCAGTGATGAATGCGACCTGGACCTAGTCGAACTTGTGAGATTTCAAATCCTCGACCTTCACCAAGCAAGATGTTTTCTGCAGGAACTCGGCAATCTTTGAAAGTTATATGCATATGACCGTGAGGTGCATCAGCGTGGCCAAAAACTTCCATTGGGTGATCAATAGTCATCCCGGGGGCATCAATGGGTACAAGGATCTGTGATTGCTGGCGATGAGGAGGTGCATCAGGATTGGTTTGAACCATTGTGATCATGACTTTGCATCTTGGATCACCCGCACCTGAGATGTAAAATTTTGTACCATTAATAACCCACTCGTCACCATCAAGGACTGCTTGACAAACGACATTTTTTGCATCTGATGAAGCCACATCAGGTTCTGTCATAGCGTAGGCAGAACGAATTTCACCATTTAGTAGTGGTACGAGCCATTTCTCTTTTTGCTCTGGGGTGCCTACGCGTTCAAGAACTTCCATATTCCCTGTGTCGGGCGCTGAACAGTTGAGAGTTTCAGAAGCAATTGGGTTTTTCCCAAGTTCTGCTGCGATGTAGGCGTAGTCAAGATTGGACAACCCTTCACCTGTTTCCGCATCTGGAAGGAAAAAATTCCACAAACCTTTTTCTCGGGCTTTTCCTTTTAGCTCTTCGAGGATTTCTAACTGTCCAGGATGGTAACCCCAAAGATCTTCACGTATTTCACCGAGTCGATGATATTCACCAGTTACTGGCTCTACTTCTGTAGCTATAAAGTCGACAACAGCGTCATAAAGAGGTCGAGCCCCATCTGACATAGCCAGATTCAAACTCTCATCGCTTGGGTCGTTGATATGAAGACCGGGTCCAATTGCCATTATTCTCTCCGTTGTCGCGTGTACATAGAAACCTAGAGCACTGATGCGCCATTTCCTAATCCAAGAATGTCTTTGGTTAATAAATTAAATTTAGGTGCGGTGGTTGCTCTTATAGACAAGCAGATGTATTGCTATATGAATAATTCTCCCATTCAGGATGGGTTACCCAATCGGTAACGACTGTGGCACCGAAGAAGCTTGTATCAATCACTCGAACGTAGAAATCATAGGAATCCGTACAGTTCAAGAGCGTTCCACCTCCGTAAGAATCTTTATTGACCATTAAATTCTCATCAAAGGTTCCTGAACCTGCAGTAGAAACACCCTTATTTGTAACTTGAACATTTCCTGTGTCATTTACTAAAACTCCAAGTTGGTAAGTGGTATTACCTGGGGTATCGACACCGGTGGGCTTGTACCAGTAAAGGAAACGAGTCCCTTGGTTTCCGTTAGCATCAGCTGGAGCAGGATCAAAACTATATGGAACACCAGATAATTCGTTTGACCAGGGTCCCATCCCGACGCTGTTCACAGCAGCGACACGGAAAAACTGCTCTGTCCCAAGAAGGCCTATTGCTACTCCAAAGGTCTCTGAAGAAACACCATCATTTACCGTCGTCCAAGGCCCAGCACTACCAGCTTTTGTCTGAATCACAAAGTCTGTAATTGGGGCTGTGCCTTCATATGTGGGCTCTCTCCAATCAACGCCAATCGCTCCATCCCACGGAGTTAATGAAACTAAAGTTGGAGCATCCGGAGTATCTCCGGGCTGTGTTGTCGTTGTTGGTGTTGTTGTCGTTGTCGTAGTTGTAGTCGTAGTCGTGGTCGTAGTTGTGGTTTCTCCGGGAGGTCCCTCATCACAGTTATCATCCCAACCGGGAAGACGAGTAAAGGTAACAATCGGATCTTCTCCATTGTCTGGATACCACAACCCGTCAGCGCCTTGAGTCCAAGTGACACCAGTTGGATCCACCCAGACCCAAATTCCGTCACCATCGTCGTCATTCCAGCCAAATCCACCACAATCATGGCAGTCTTCGTACCAGCCGGGTAAACGATCTGGGCTATAAACCGTATTTAGAGAATCCTCAGGGTAGGCGCCTTCTTCAGGGTCCCAGTCGCCAAATTTATTAGGAATCCAAGTCACGCCATTTGGATCAACCCAGTACCAGATATCTCCTTCTGGCGCCCAACCCCATTCCGGACATTCATGACAATCTGGATCAAAGTTTGGTAGGTCTTTGTAGTCGTTATGTGGGTATGAACCCTCTTCAGTCATCCATTGCCAAATTCCCGAAGAGAATTGAAAGGTCCAAACTACCTCTAAACCGCCATCCCAGACCCAGGATCCGTCTTCCATTTCAATCCAGCCCCAAGGTGGACATTCGTTACATTCTTCGATGTAACCAGGAAGGTCTTTGTAGTTGCTTATTTCTCCGTCTGCAGGATCAGTAGTTACCCATACGCCACGCATACTTGCAAACCACTGCGTTCCATCAGGTCCAATCCAAGAAAGGTCATGAATATCTGACCAGCCCCAAGGTGGGCATTCAAAACAGTCTTCAATCCAACCTGGCAGTTCTCTATGGTCAGTATAAGTTGGCCCATCACTTTCTGAAGTGGCGCCTACAAAAAGAGCTGTTGGGGTACTTGAAGTATTAGAGATTGGCTCAATAGATGGTCCTTCTGCCCATCCAGAATCACCCCAATACCAATTACTGCCATCGGGGGCTACCCAAATGTAAGCAGGATTGCCATTTAAATTAATACCGGTTTTCCAGCCCCACCATTCAGGACAGTCAAAGCATTCATCGTCGAAACCGGGCAAAGCCGTGTAATCATCAATTATTCCCAACCAATCAGCATCTGAAGAGTCAATTTCTGTTGTCTGCTGGTAAGGATCAGAGAAATCACCCCAATCAGTATTACCGGTATGAACCCAGCCGTCCTCGTCAGCATCAAAAGTGAAAAATTCACCACTGGGGTCTATCCAACGCCAAACACCATCATCAGTTTCTACCCATCCCCACGGCGGACACTCATTACATTCTTCAAACCACCCGGGTAGGTCACGGAAGTCAGTGATCACAGTGTCAGGAACATACAGGGGATTAACCCAACCAACTCCATGTTCCCAACTCCAGTGATCTGGAGAGTCTTCCGCAGGATAGGTGTACTCAAAAGACTGTCCTGGCCAAATCCAGTGGTAGTCACGAGTAGTCATAGAGGCGACGCCAAATCGCCAATCTATACATGGCGGCAAGCAGCCATCAAAAGTAGATTCATCGTCATATTCCGGCTCAAACTCTTCTGTTGTTTCCGGATCTATTTCTTCAGTATCAAAACTCGGCTCATAAACTTCTGGGTCGTCATCTGCACCTGAATCCTTGGTAGTGGTAGTTCCTGAAGAACTTTTAACGGCTTTAATGACAACGTATTTTTCAGTTCGTTCTTTACCCTCTTCTTCAAGGACATCTGAGCTTGATTTGTAACTTCCGTCATCATCTGTTTCATAAGAAGGAGTGCTACGGCCTCCAGGAGTTGATGGTGGACAAGGCCAGCACTCCTCGTCGTATCCAGGGATATCAGATTCTGTTGCATAAACGGTTCCGTCATCTGGTACCGGATGCCAACCCGGCAACGTTTGGTCCCATACAAATATTCCTCCAGGGGTGTGTAGCGACCAATATCCATATGAAGTGCCATCTGTTTCTAACGTGAATCCATAAGGTGGTTCACCATCAAATATTGGACAGTCCACTTCTTCGGTCGTAATTTCTGGTTCGGTAGTTGTCGTTTCTTCAGTAGGAGGAGGTTCTTCTGGCGGGGTAAGTGGGTTACCACAGGCACAACGCACCCGAGGGACACCATCATCATCTACAAGTACAGCGGTACCTGCTTCAAGAACAGCAAGAAACGGTACGGCCTCTCCTTCCGAATAACCATGGTTAATAACCAGAGTGTTTTCAAGAAGAACAACAGCGGTTAATGACCGCAAATAGTCGGGAATCTCATCAACAGCAATACCTTGTACACCTGCCCAAGCTGCAGCACGATCGGGGTTATTTACAAGAAATTCGATCATCTTTTCTACATCGCAGGAATTCTCTCCGGTTCCGCCATATAGGCCAGTGGAGTCAGAACTAACAGTTCCTGTTGAGAGTTCTTCGGTTGGCACTTCAAGCGTGTAATTAGCGAAAGATGGCCCGAATGGATCAGGTCCTAGAGAGTCATTGGGTTGAAATACATAGTCTGTTGTCGGAGATAAGCCATTTAGGCCGTCACCAAAGCTTGTTTCGTTGGAGTCTCCTCCTCTAGTGGTGGCAATAACGATTCCTGCGATGAGCGCGAGAATCACAATTACTGCAATGATTCGTGCATCACGTCTTTCAAAAGTGTTTTTAAAAAAATTTACAATTTTTTCATTCATGAAAATGCTGACCCCATCTACTTATTATTTGTGAATAAATAAACCTTGCTTACTAAGGTAGATCATTACACACTTGTGATCAAAGTTTCACATGGTTGTAGTTTTTAGGCAATGATTTTCGAAAAGGTTAGGATCTCAATAGCTACTTTTGAACGTTGATTTAGGTAACGGATAATCGAGAGGTAAAAATGTTCACAATCACTGATCTGAAACATCATGACGTTGATGCTTATGGTTGCCGTATTCATGTCGCTGAAGTTGGCGAAGGGCCGCTAGTTCTTTTCGTTCATGGATTTCCGGAGTCATGGTATTCGTGGCGTTTTCAGCTACCTGTCCTAGCTGAAGCCGGTTATAGGGCGGCAGCAATAGATGTACGAGGCTATGGATCCTCAGAATCACCCGAAGAGGTAGAGGGATACCGATTGATGGACCTAGCGGGAGACTGTGTTGGGGTAGTTGAAGCTCTCGGGGAATCTACAGCCACAATAGTTGGCCATGACTGGGGGTCGCCTATTGCTTCATCAGCCGCCCAATTAAGACCAGATATTTTTACTGCAGTGGCGCTACTTAGTGTCCCGTTTTCTCCTAGAAACAGTCATCGACCCACGGACATATTTCGGTTTATAGGCGGAGACGAAGAGTTCTATATTGAATATTTTCAAGAACCAGGCCGTGCTGAAGCAGAAATCGCTGCTGACCCAAAGCGCTGGTTAGAAGGATTCTATTTTTCTGCTTCCGGCGATCGCCCTCCATTAGGACCCGACGAAAAACCTATGGGACGTGTCGCACCTGGCGGATTATTAGGGGATCGCTTTTCCTTCCCAACTAAATCATTGGATTGGATGACAGAAGAGGACTTAAATTTCTACGCCGAAGAATTCGCTAAAGCAGGATTTACTGGTGGGCTCAATCGCTATCGAAATGTAGATCAAGATTGGGTTGACTTTAGAGCATGGCATGGCGCCCCGATTTATCAACCATCGTTATTTATTGGTGGGGAGAAAGATGGACCCACGATGTTGGGTGCTTCAGCAATTGCAAGATTTTCAGAATCTCTTCCCGCGTTACATAGTTCAACAATTCTTCCAGATGTGGGACATTGGATACAACAAGAGGCGGCGGAACAAGTCAATGAGTTATTAATAGATTTCCTCGATAATGCAACTTAAACACGGTTGTTTCTCATTGCGTCCATTTCTGTTCTAGAGTTAGTAGATGGCAGCAGATAAATCAGGAAAACTGACCCGGTCGCTGAAGTTTCGGCATGTATTTGCGCTTTCGACTGGGGCCATGCTTTCATCTGGACTTTTTCTCCTCCCAGGAATAGCAGCGGCAAAAGCCGGACCAGCCGCAATACTTGCTTACTTTATTGCTGGGTTATTGGCTGTTCCTGCCATGCTTAGTGTTTCAGAACTATCGACTGCACTTCCTAAAGCAGGCGGTGCTTATTATTTCCTAGAACGTGCACTTGGTCCAGCGGTTGGAACTGTTGCAGGGTTCGGCGCATGGCTATCTCTTGTTTTAAAAGATGCTTTTGCCATGGTTGGTATGAGCGCATATCTCGTTTTGATCGTAGATGTGAATTCAAAAAATCTTGCGTTAATTTTGATTGCATTTTTCACATTACTAAATGTTGTGGGTTCAAAAGCTAGCGCATCGCTACAACTTGTGTTAGTCAGTTTTGTTATTGCAGTAATAGGTTGGTTTATTGTCGATGGGCTTTTTGAAATCGGTTCAAAAGGAATTACTGATTCAAATCTTGATCCTTTCTTTACTACTGGCGGATCGGGAGTCATGGCAGTAGTCGGACTTGTTTTTGTTTCTTATGGAGGGTTAACAAAAGTTGATAGTGCTGCAGAAGAAGTAGAGGACCCATCTCGACGTATTCCTCTCGGAATGGCGGTTTCGTTAACGGTAGCCACCCTCTTGTATACCCTCGGTGTTCTAGTAGCAGTAGTGGCTCTACCACCTGAAGAGTTACATACAGATCTTGCCCCAATTCATTCTGCTGCAGAAGCAATTCTTCCATCCTTTGGAGCTGGGCTCGTTGTTATTGCTGCACTCGCAGCGTTTGCCTCTGCAGTGAATGCAGGCATTCTTGCGGCTGCACGTTATCCGATGGCAATGGCGCGCGATGGTTTACTTCCAAAAGGAGTAGGAAGAATTAGTAAATTCGGAACACCTATTGTCGGCGTAATCTCAACTGGTAGCGCTATCGCGATTGTCGTTTTAGCGTTCAATGCAGAAGCAATCGCTAAATTAGCTAGTTCTTTCGTATTGTTAACGCTTGGTCTAGTAAATCTTGCAGTATTAGTTTTAAGAGCTTCGCAAATCCAGTCATATGCTCCTTCTTTCCGTGCTCCTTTCTACCCTTTCACACAATTTATTGGAATAGCTATTTCGGTTTATCTCATTTGGCAATTAGGACCCACTCCACAAATTTTTGTTGTTGCAGTCGCTGTTGTCGCTTGGACGTGGCATCATTTTTATGCCACCGGACGCACAAAACGTGCAGGCGCTATACGTCATGTATTTGAGCGGTGGGGAAGAGAAGCAGACCGGGGTCTCGATAGAGAAATGAGCGCGGCTATGGCCGGGCACGGTCTAAGAAAAACTGATGATTATGCAGGACTTATTGCACGGGCATCTGTGCTATCTGCTCCAGAAAATGCCGATATAACTGAAGCTGCGAGCCGCGCCGCTGCAGTTTTATCGCAACAAATTGGTTTAGAGAGTGAAGAGGTAACGGAACAATTTCTAGAAACCGGATCACTATGGATTCAGCCATCAAAGGACCATCCAACGGCTACACCAGTCGCTTTTTTTGAAGGCATTGAAAACGACTTCCTAGTCATTGTTCGGTCAGCAAAAGGAATTCGTATCCCTTCCTCTTGGGGAGGTTCGGGTGAGCGAGTTAATGCATTGTTCTTTTTAGCAGGAACGAATATTAACCCAGGCAGATCTCTTCGGCTTGCAGGTGAATTAGCACAACATCTGCGTGATGGGACCCAAGCAGTGGGTCAAGCTATTGATGAAGTTGGAGTTAAATCAGCTCTTTTGCCAGAAGCGGCATTACGTCAATACACCATTTTCCCAGAAGGCCTCGATTCAGAACTGATTGGTAAAAAAATTGGGGCCATTAGGTTGTTAGAAGGAGCAGAAATAACAACAGTGATCCGGGATGGTGTTCCACTTGAAGTTCACCAGGAACTTATTATTGAATCAGATGATCAGATAACAGTTTTGGGTCCATTAGAAACCATGCCATCGGTAGGTAGTCCGCTTCCGATGATTGAGTAACCAGAGACTAAGAAACCAATATTTTACGTAGTTCCGCCATTCCAATAATTGCTTCTGACGGAGATGAAGCAATGGGGGCAATATTTAAGTCTTTCGCTCCAGATTCAATGAAAGGTTTTAGCCACTGAGCGATATCGCTGGGGGAGCCAACTGGGGAGTATTTTTCAAAGAATGAAAAAGGTGTTCCATAAAAACGTTCCATAGCTGGACCAAGTACTTTTTTCCCCTCTTCGGGTGTGTCCCCAAAACCAACCCATATTTGATAACCATGCCGCCAAGTGACGTCAACTCGGCCACCTTCTTTAGCAATTTCTTCAGATTTGTGCACTCCCGCGGAAAATCTTTCAGGAGAACACCAAGAGGCAAGCCATCCATCACCAAATAACCCCGTCCGAGCTATCGCGGCATCAGAACGGCCGCCGATGGTGATTGGCACTGGAGGAGAAGGAACAGGAAGGATTAAAACGTCTGGAGCAGAATAAAACTCTCCGTAGTGGTTGACTTTCTGTCCTTGAAGAAGAGGCCGTAAAACTTTCAGAGCTTCGTCAGTCCGTCTACCTCGAGTAGCAGGATCCACTCCAACGACTTCCATCTCATGACGATCTTCGCCACCTACCCCAACTCCAAAAATAAGACGCCCAGGGGAGAGTTCAGACAAAGTAGAGATTTGTCGCGCCACCGTAACGGGATGCCGTAACGCTAATAAATACACACCCACATAGACGTCAAGAGAG
>CERV01004982.1_pt1 | contig 17924 bp, 19 predicted proteins | sample 530871 | NCBI WGS metagenome assembly CERV01 (sample SAMEA2621045, study PRJEB7988) | marine metagenome | biome: marine biome (ENVO:00000447); feature: deep chlorophyll maximum layer (ENVO:xxxxxxxx); material: "saline water (ENVO:00002010), including plankton (ENVO:xxxxxxxx)" | depth 50 m
ATAATTTGATAATATTTCTCTGGTATGAACATTTACCCAGGAGCAGTTTTTTATAACTGTATCTGCGGGTTTTTTTCCAGAGGCGACGGCTATTAGATTGGCTGCGCTGTCTGCCCAAGTCATAAAATTATTATTTTCCATATATAATTCTGACATGAGTTCGGATGTTGCACAACCCTAGTACAAAATTAGATTATTTAAAATAAAGCCTAGACCGCTAGTATTTACTATGGAATAATAGAACAAAAAGTGAACAAATTATGATGAGAAAGCGGTTTCTATCGTTATGGTTTCCATATTTAGGAATTGAACATATTTTTCGTTCAAAAAGTGATTTCAATAAGGCTTCTTACGCAACTGTGACAAAAAATAATAATTTATTTTTTATTAGTAGCGTATCTCTTTTTGCTAAAAATAAAGGCCTTTATATCGGACAGTCACTGAATGATGCTCAGATTTTATGCCCTAATTTACAAATTAAAGAAGCAGATATTTTTATAGAAAACCGTTTTTTAAAAACTTTACAAAGGTGGGCGGAAAAATTTTCCCCTTTGGTGAGTATGGACGGTAAAACGGGTCTAATCTTAGATATAACAGGGTGTGGAAATTTATTTGGGGGGGAGAATAGTTTAATCAACAAAATTGAGCAGGATTGCATTGATATGAAGTTGACCGTTATAATAGGGGCAGCTGATACAATAGGTGCTGCCTGGGCGTTGGCTCATTATGAAGATTCAAATAGCCAATCATACCGTAATGGTGATTTGATTGATCAAGAAGCAAGAGCCACTAGATCTCGTTCTTTTAAGCGAAGGATTGGAGCTCGTTTAATGTGTGATTCAGTCAATACAATATTTTCATCAAATAAAAGAATAGCTAAACCTGGTGAAGTTGATAATGTTTTAAATGCGCTGCCGATATCTTTGTTGAGACTTTCACAGAAAGAAGTTTCTGAATTAGTACAACTTGGTATCTCTAATGTAAAAGAGTTGGAAGCTTTGCCTCGTGGACCGTTGGAACGTCGTTTTGGATTGAGTGTTTTAAAAAGACTAGATCAAGCTTTTGGGAGGTGTTCTGAACCAATATCGAATATAGAGCCAAATATATATTTTAGTGTAAGAATGACTTTTCCAGAGCCGATTGAATTGCAAAATGATATTCTTGCTGCAACAGAGCGCCTGCTAACATCTTTGGGAGAAAAAGTAAGCAAGAATGGTAACATTATAAAAAGATTACAATTGCATTTTTATCTCATTAATCATGAGGAAAAGATAATAGAAGTTAATCTTTCTCAAGCCACTGTGAGCATGGAAAAGATTCTTAATTTATTCAAATTACAGATAGAAAAGCTTAACTTATTTTTTGGTGTGGATCGTATGAGGATTTATGTGTCTGAGATAGAGCCGTTAAATTTAAAACAAAAGGATATCTCTTTAGATAGTAAAGTAGCTTTAAATTTTAATATGAAGATAGATACTCTTTTTCATGATTTAATAACGCGTATAGGAGTGCGAATTGGCCTTAATAGAATTATAAGATTAGGGCCTGCAGATAGTAATATTCCTGAGAAGACAGCAAATGTTTTTTCAGTGGCGTGGTCAAAACCAATAATGGAATGGCCTATGAGTTTTTTATCGCGCCCAATTCATATTTTTCAACCAGAGCCTATTATTCCAATTTGCTTACAGCATACTTTGAAGACTTTTCGGTGGCGATCAGTTGATTTTGAAATAATACATGCTCGTGGTCCTGAACGTATTGCACCAGAATGGTGGTTAGATGATAAAAATTGGAGAACAGGAGTAAGGGACTATTGGAAAGTTATTACAAATCGTGGTGAAACTCTTTGGATTTATAAAGCTCATGGAGGCGTAGTGCCTGGAGAGTGGTTTTGTCATGGAAATTTTGGTTAATGTCGTTTAAAATACTATATAACTAATAATATAGAATTAATTCAGATCTATTTAATGGGAGATTTTTAGTGTTAGTAGTAATATCGCCAGCAAAAAAATTAAACTGGGATCCAGTTAATTTAACTAATGTGACTTCGCCAATTTTTGAAAAGGAAGCATTTGAACTTAGCCAAGTAGCCAAAGATTTAAATCAACAGGAATTGAGTGACCTGATGGGCATTAGTGCTAATCTTGCAAGATTAAATTACGATAGATTTAATTCTTTTGAAAATAATGCTTCAGAAACAAACGCGCGCCCAGCTTCAATGGCTTTTGCAGGGGATACTTATGTTGGTCTAGAGGCAAAAACATTAGATTTAGATTCATCGCAATATGCTCAAGATCATTTAAGGATATTGTCAGGACTTTATGGGCTGTTAAGACCTTTTGACTTAATTCAACCGTATAGATTAGAAATGGGTAGTAGGTTAAAGACAAAAAAGGGAAATTCTCTCTACGAATACTGGGGAGATGTGATTTCTGCTGAGTTAAACAAACAAGCAAAAAGGGTTAATTCAACTATATTGGTAAATTGTGCTTCAAATGAGTATTTTAACGCTGTTGATAAAAATAAATTAAATTTAGAAGTGATCAATCCAGTTTTTTTAGAAAACAAGAGTGGAAAAACAAAGGTCATTAGTTTTTTTGCCAAGAGAGCTCGGGGAGCAATGGCAAGATTTATTGTTGAGCAAAGAGTTGATAAACTTAGAGGTTTGAAGGATTTTGACATTGGGGGTTATAAGTTTCAACCTAAAGAATCGAATAACGATAAGATGGTATTTTTACGTAATCACACCTCATAAAGAACAATTATGCGTTTGATGATTTTGACCAAAAAAAGAATATTTAAAATTCATAGATTTTTGTTATTATTATTATTTACTTTCATTATAAACTTGCCAATAGCCTCTTTTTCGAAAGCTGTAGAAAAAAGTATAAGGCCTAAATCTATTTTTCAAGAATATCGAATTTTATCTGAGCCCGGGTCTGATGAAATTCATTTAGAGTTTATAGATTGGATCTCTAACTTTAGAATAACAGCTTTAGCTGCTGGTATTTCGCCTAAATTTTTCGATAAGTTAATGCTAGAAATTAAGTATAATGAGACTTTAATAAAATTAGATCGAAAGCAATCTGAATTCACGAAGCAGATTTGGGAATATTTAGATGTAGCAGTATCTGATACTAGAATTAAGAATGGGAAAAGAGCTTATCAAGAAAATAAAGAAGTTATCCAAGAAATAGAAAAATATTACAGTGTAGATGCTAAAATAATTGTTGGAATATGGGGGTTGGAAAGTGCTTATGGTGTTCAAAAAGGGAATGTAGAAACGATTGAAGCGCTTGCTACTTTAGCTTTTGATGGCCGAAGGCAAAAGTTTTTTGAAGAACAACTTATAGCAGCCTTAAAGATCTTAGAGCGAGGTGATATATCATTTGGTGAGATGAAAGGGAGTTGGGCAGGTGCTATGGGGCATACTCAATTTATACCAACATCTTATTTAGAATATGCTCAAGACTTTAATAGCGATGGACGAGCTGAGATTTGGTCAAGTGATCCAACTGATGCTTTGGCTTCAACCGCTTATTATTTAAATAGACATGGCTGGATTAGGGGACAACCTTGGGGTTTAGAAGTTCGCTTACCAGAAAATTTTAATTATCATCTAATAGGTAAGAAAAAAAAGAAAAATACCATCGACTGGTCTTTGTTGGGTGTCAGAATGATAAATGGAGACAGTTTGCCTAATTATGGTGGCGCTTCAATTATTTTGCCAGCTGGACATACGGGTGTAGTTCTAATGATTTTTGATAACTTTCACGTATTGGAAAAATATAATGCATCTTTGGCGTATGTGTTAGGTGTGGGTCATTTGGGTGATAGAATAATGGATGGAAAATCATTTTATCATAAATGGCCAAGAAATGAGGAGGTCTTATCGACTAACGAAAAAAAAGAATTGCAAGAGTTTTTGTTACACAGTGGCTTTGACATTGGTAAGGTTGATGGAATGATTGGGCCGAAGACCATAGAAGCAATTAGATCTTTACAAAGCAAATTAGGAAAAATACCTGATGGGTTTGCAACTAAAGATTTTTTAAAAGGGCTGAAATAATTTTTGTCTTCAAGGTTTAGGGCTTTAATTGATATTTCAATTTGTTAAAGTTATGCTAACTTTTTAAATCGAGGATTTTTATGGCTGACATCTTACATCAACCTTCACCGGCCTTTTCAAGGAACGCACACTTAAATAAATCTCAATATGAAGAGCTGTACAAGCAATCTATAACGGATCCTGAAAGCTTTTGGTCTAAGCATGGAAAACGATTGGAGTGGATCAAAAATTATTCAAAAATAAAAAATGTTTCATTTGAACATCCAAATGTTTCTATTAAGTGGTTTGAGGATGGTGTTTTAAATGTGAGTGCAAATTGTATTGATAGACATTTAAGCACGCGAGGAGAGCAAACTGCAATTATTTGGGAGGGTGATAATCCCTCGGAAGAAAAGCATATTAGTTATTCTGAATTATACGAAAAAGTTTGTCGATTAGCTAATGTTTATAAATCTTTAGGACTAGGTAAAGGTGATCGAGTAGTTTTGTATATGCCGATGATTCCTGAAGCGGCATATGCAATGCTGGCGTGTGCTAGAATAGGAGCTGTCCATTCAATTGTTTTTGGTGGGTTTTCTCCAGATGCTTTAGCATCGAGAATTACTGATTGTGCAGCAGCACTTGTCGTTACGGCAGATCAAGGGCCAAGAGGGGGGTCTATAATACCGTTAAAAGAGAATGTTGATAAGGCTTTAGAGATCTGTGGTGATGTGAAAGTCTTAATGGTTGAGCGAACCGCAGCTAAAGTAAATGTAAAAGTGGGTAGAGATCATTCTTATAATGAATTAATGAAGGAAGCTTCAGCTACTTGTGATCCAGAACCGATGGCTGCTGAGGACCCACTGTTTATTCTTTACACTTCCGGTTCAACAGGAAAGCCAAAGGGTGTATTACATACTAGTGGTGGATACCTTGTATACGCTTCGATGACTCATCAATATACTTTTGATTATCATGACGGCGATGTATTTTGGTGCACAGCTGATGTAGGTTGGATTACAGGACACAGCTATATTGTTTATGGACCTCTGGCCAATGGTGCTACAACTTTGATGTTTGAAGGTGTTCCTACTTTTCCTGATATTGGAAGGTTTTGGGCAGTCTGTGAAAAACATAAAGTTAATCAGTTTTATACTGCACCAACAGCGATAAGAGCATTAATGGCTCATGGTAGTGCCCCTGTGAAAAAATATAATTTGGATGATATTAAAGTTCTTGGGACTGTTGGAGAGCCAATAAACCCTGAAGCATGGAATTGGTATAATGATGTAGTCGGGAAAGGGAAAAAACCTATCGTAGATACGTGGTGGCAGACGGAAACAGGTGGTCACTTATTAACACCAATTCCTGGAGCGATAGCGACTAAGCCAGGATCATGCACATTACCGTTTTTTGGCATAGAACCAGTGATTTTAGATCCTTCGACAGGTGCAGAAATTAATACAAAAGAGGCAGAGGGGGTTCTTTGTATTAAAGATAGTTGGCCCGGTCAAATGAGAACTGTCTTTGGTGATCATGAGAGATTTGTATCTGCATATTTTTCTGATTTTAAAGGTTACTATTTTACTGGAGATGGATGTAAAAGAGATTTAGATGGCTATTACTGGATTACGGGTCGAGTAGATGATGTTATTAATGTATCTGGCCATAGAATGGGAACGGCTGAAGTAGAAAGTGCTTTGGTGGCTCACCAAAAGGTTAGTGAGGCAGCAGTTGTGGGTTTTCCTCATGATATCAAGGGGCAAGGAATATATTGTTACATAACATTAATGGCTAACGAAACCCCAACTGAAGAATTGAGAATTGAGTTACGAAACTGGGTTAGGAAAGAGATCGGCCCAATTGCAAGCCCTGACGCTATTCAATGGGCGCCAGGATTGCCAAAAACTCGGTCGGGCAAGATTATGCGAAGAATATTGCGAAAAATAGCCGAAAATGATTTTGATTCATTAGGAGATACTTCAACATTAGCAGATCCAATTGTAGTTGATAGCTTGATTCAAAATCGACAAAATACAAATTAGTTAAAGTTATTTAATTTGAATAAATAAGATTCGTAAATTAATGAAGAAATGACGCTTGTACTGATAATCAAAAGTTAAGATTCCAATGTGCTTAATACCTTTTAGATTAGTGAGTTCCTTCACTGGGTTATAATATTCAAGTTGACACCTGTTTCAAAAATAATTCTTAGTAAGGAATTATAATGTAATTAATTTAAGGTTCTTAAATGTCTGTCACTGATAAAATTGTTTCTGATTTTAAAAAAAATAAAATTGAATTTATTACTTCTGTTCCATGTAAACAGTTAGCAAGTGTATTGACAGAAATAGACATTAGCCCTGAGATTTTACATGTACCGTGTAACAAAGAGGATGAAGGAATCGGACTATGTGCTGGAGCTTTTATGGGAGGAAAAAGGCCTGCTATAATTATGCAGAATACTGCATTGGGAGTTGTCATTAATAGTCTAGTAACCCTTACACAATTCTATAGAATGCCCTTGCCTATGTTGATTAGCTATAGAGGGGAAGTCGGGGAACCGGTAGCGTGCCAAGTTGAGATGGCGGTCCACACTAAGGCTCTATTGGAACAGTTAAGAATTCAAACCTATCATTTTCATAACGAACAAGATGTATCTGAGTTTGACGCAATTCTTAAACATTGTTTTATGAGTAAGAGGCCAGTAGCCATATTAACGGATGCTAACTTTTGGAATGGATACTGATAATGATAAGATATGATATTCTAAAAGAAATTTTACCACTTATCGAAGATCAATTTGTAGTTTGCAATATTGGCTTGCCTAGCCAGGAGCTTTATCAATTAAGTGATCAACCAACGAATTTTTATATGTTAGGAACTATGGGATTAGCGTCATCAATTGGATTAGGTTTAGCATTAGTACAAAAAAAGAAGATACTGGCTATTGATGGGGATGGTTCAATTTTAACTAACTTGGGCACATTATCTACTATTGCTAATAATGCAGTTAATAATTTTATTTTATTAATTATAGATAATGGCAGCTATGGATCTACTGGGGATCAACTTACTTATGCTGGAAAAAAAACATCCCTTAAGGAGATTGCCATAGCTTGTGGTTGTGAGAATGTTTTGGAGTGCCAAGCAGAGGAGACTGCGGGAATTCTTAAATCAGCTTTAGAAAATGACAAAATGACAATTATTGTTTCAAAATGCGAAAGTGGAAATGTTAAGGTTCCAGTTGTTGACCTTGATCCTGTAATAATCAGGCACCGATTTATGACTAAATTAAATAATAAAAATTGAGTTAACCTTCTGCCCTATATCCAAATCCCAAATGTCTTAGCTACATGGCTTGCTGCCGCTTTATTTAAGTCAGCTCTTCTCACAGAGTCGAATAACGTATTTTGCAGTGCATGATCATCAACTATACTAGCACAATATAATTTTGATGCTTCTTCATTTTTTAAAATCTTTATTTTATTTTTGCATAAGCAAGCAGAAAACCAAATGTCATCTACCCAAGAAAATTGTTTCTCTATTCTCAGATCTGTTTTAGTAAAAAATTTTTTTCGAACTAAAACACCACCAAATCCTTGAATGATCACACCATTTTTCTTTCCCAAACGTTCGACACTAAAGGTACTTGCAGCAATAGCAGATGTCTTTTTACAAGAATGAAATACAAAGCTTTCTGCCCAAGTAGGCTTGTAATCCCAGTCATCGTCACAATATAGAATATAGTCTTCCGAAATAGTATTTTTTAATGTTGGTATTAATTTTGATGCTGGGCCTAGATCTTCATTAATTCTCTTAATTGTTATGCCTTTTGGAACTTTTGGTAAAACACCATCCCAATTTGGGAAGCGTTTGTAACTTTTAGGTATGTTTAACCAGATATTTTTTATTTCGACTGTTTGACTCAGTAATGACTCTAATGTCTCGCCAAGTCTTGAAAATCTTGGAGGAATAGAAGTGAGTGAAATATCTATGAAATCAGTCATTTACTACTATGGGTTTGCAGAACCTTCAATTAAACCCATATTTTCTAGTTTCAAAATAATTTGTAGGGCACATTCATCTACTGTATGAACTTCAGTTTCAATAGTGAGTTCTGGATTTTTGGGGGTTTCGTAAGGATCTGAGATACCTGTAAATTCTTTTATTTTTCCTTCACGAGCCAGTTTGTAAAGCCCTTTTCTATCTCTTTTTTCACATTCTTCTAAGGATGTTGCAACATGTATTTCTATAAAGATACCATAATGTTCAATTTCGGATCTAACGGTTTTTCGTGTCTGCTCATAGGGTGCTATCGGGGCACAAAGAGCAATACCACCATTTTTAGTGATTTCCGATGCAACATATCCAATCCGTCTTATATTTAAATCTCGGTGCTCTTTAGAAAAACCCAGTTCGGAAGAAAGATTTTGTCTAACAACGTCTCCATCCAATAATGTAACCGGTCTACCACCCAATTCCATCAATTTAACCATTAAGGCATTTGCGATAGTAGATTTTCCAGAACCTGACAAACCTGTGAAGAAAACAGTAAAACCTTGCTTGGTTTTAGGGGGATGAGATTTTCTTAACTCCTCTACAACTTCTGGGTAACTAAACCAATTTGGGATTTCAAGTCCTTCTTGGAGACGTCGCCTGAGCTCTGTTCCAGAAATACTTAGATAATTGTCTTTTGGTCCTAAAGTATCAATCTGCTCATATTGCGCTCTTTTTTCAACATAAACCATATTCTTGAAGCCAACCATTTTAATCCCCATTTCAGAGCTTAATGCTTCAAATAGCTCTAAAGCTTCGTATGGGGCATAAAAGTCTTTCCCATGCCTATTTTTTCCAGGCCCGGCGTGGTCTCGACCCACAATAAAATGAGTGCAGCCATAATTTTTCCTTATTAAGCCATGCCATATCGCTTCTCTGGGTCCAGCCATTCTCATCGCTAAGTTGAGTAGCGACAGTGAGGTTGTCGATTTTGGATAATGTTTAAGTACCGCTTCATAACATCTGACCCTTGTGAAATGATCAATATCCCCAGGTTTTGTTAATCCAATTACAGGATGAAGCAGTAAATTAGCTTGAACATCTTTGGCAGCTTGAAATGTCAACTCTTGATGAGCACGGTGCAGAGGATTTCGTGTTTGAAAAGCTACTATTTTTTCCCAACCAAGCTTTCGAAAGTAAGAACGTAATTCATTTGGGCTATTTCGGCGCTCCTTGAAGTCATAATGGTTGGGAGCTTCTAAACCTTGTATCTCTCCTCCTAAGTAAACGGCACCGGTGCTATTAAATAAATAGTCTACTCCTGGATGTGAAACGTCAATAGATCCATAAACCTCTTGTGCTTCAAGTTGTTTATCTGGGACCCATAGATCAGAAATTATCATTTTAGCGAGAATAACACCCTCTTGATCACAAAGAGCAATACTTTTACCAATGGAAATGCTTTTAGCAAAATCTTCTGTTACATCTAAAATTATTGGAATTGGCCATAAAGAACCGTCCGAAAGTCTCATGTGGTTTAGAACATTTTCATAATCAATTTTGGTAAGAAATCCCTTAAGTGGGCTAAACGCACCATTCATAAGTAATTCCAAATCACATATTTGCCTGGGAGTTAAATCCCAACGTCTTAGTTCTATTGCACTATTTCTAATATAGGAAAGGTCAGATTTTTTAACATATAATTCAGCTAAGTCTTTCATTGGGTCAAAATATCTCTGCTATGTTTTTTCGGCTAAGAACTTCTCAGCTTCTAAGGCAGCCATACACCCCATACCTGCTGAAGTCACGGCCTGTCTGTAAATATAATCTGTTAAGTCACCAGCTACGAACACTCCAGGAATTGATGTGGCAGTGCTGTTTGCGTTAGTAACAACATACCCACCCATATGTGTTTCTAGTTGACCCTTAATTAAGCTGTTTTCGGGGGCATGTCCTATTGCCACGAAAACACCTTTGCAGCTTAAATGGCTTATTTTATTTGTTTTAACATTTTTAACATTTAGCCCTGTAACTCCTAGAGGATCATCATCACCTAAAATTTCGTCTACTTCGTGAAACCACAATGTTTCAATTTTTGGATTCTTAAAAAGTCTGTCTTGTAAGATTTTTTCTGATCTAAGCTCGTCTCTGCGGTGAATCAATGTAACCTTTGAAGCAAAATTAGTTAAGAATAGTGCTTCTTCTACAGCAGTGTTGCCACCACCAATTACTACAACATTTTCACCTTTATAAAAAAAACCATCACACGTCGCGCAAGCTGATACACCAAAGCCCTTGAATTTGTCTTCCGACTCCAAGCCTAACCATTTTGCTTGTGCACCGGTTGCCAAAACAACCGCATCTGCAATGTATGTATCACCTGACTGACCAGTCGCTAAGAATGGTCTTTTAGAAAGATCAATTTGATCAATATGGTCAAAAATTATATCTGTTCCTACTGATTTAGCGTGAGCCTCCATGTTTACCATGAGATCAGGCCCTTGTATTTCTTTTTCGCCGGGCCAATTTTCGACTTCAGTCGTGATTGTTAATTGTCCTCCAGGTTGAATGCCTTGGATTAGGATTGGATCTAACATAGCCCTGCTCGCATAAACTCCAGCTGTATACCCAGCTGGGCCAGAACCAATTATTAATAAACGAGTGTGTTTCTCTTTGGGCATTATTGTCCTCATGATTAAATAAGTCTTCACATATCTTTTACAATTAATAACTGAAAGGCCAAGTGGTAATTCTTGCAAAAGTATTATTAAATAGAAGAAATTTTGTTTCTTATATTTGAAATATTATTGCGCATTCAATCAGTAATTTGTAATGTTTTATCAGAATGTGAGGATTCGATATGGGAATTTCAAAATTAGATGCCGTTGATCGTAAAATTTTAGCAGAATTACAAAATGATGGCCGTATAACTAATGTAGATTTAGCTGGCAAAGTTGGCATTTCGGCACCACCATGTTTGCGTCGGGTACGAACTCTTGAAGAAAAAGGTTTCATAAACGGCTATCATGCTGAGGTAAATTCAAGGGACTTGGGTTTTGAGGTACAAGTTTTTGCAATGGTAGGTTTACATTCTCAAGCGGAGACTGATTTGGCGTCGTTTGAAGCACAATGCTTGAACTGGCCTTTGGTTAGAGAATGTCACATGCTAAATGGAGAAATAGATTTTATTTTAAAATGTGTGGCTCCTGATCTCAGTACATTTCAAAGCTTTCTAACTGGCCACTTAACATCAGCTGAAAATGTTGCGAGTGTTAAAACTTCTCTGGTTATTAGATGTGAAAAAGACGAGCCAGGTGTGCCTTTTGATATCTTGGAAGAAAGATTATTAAAAGATTCTTAATTCCCTAACTTTATAGTTGAAATTAATCGTCCATAATCTGCTTCAGATTTGTGAACTGATCTTCGATAAGAAAAATATAAATCAGAATTTTCATAGGTGCAGAAACCGATAGTGTCTACTGTTTTTATACCAGCCTTTGTTAGTCGTGAGACATTAAATTTACTTAAGTTAAAATGATATTTATCTTGAGAACCTTTTGAAAAATATTTTTTATTTGATCTATCTTTTTGATGAAATAACTCATAAAAATCAGTCCCTACTTCATAATTTTTTTGATTGATAGTTGGGCCTACAGCGGCAGATATCTTATTTTTTTCTGCTCCGATATTGATCATACTTATGATGGTATTTTCGAGGATGCCATTTAGCGCGCCCTTCCAGCCGGCATGTGCAGCACCTATTACCCCATTCTCATTGTCAACAAAAAGAACTGGCTGGCAATCAGCTGTCAAAATACAAAGAACAATGTCTTTGTTAGAGGTAACTAGTGCATCACCTTTTTTAACGTGATTTAGATATTTATTGGCCGTTATAACATCCGATGAATGATGTTGATGAACAAACGTTAAAGCGGAAGGGGAAACATTCATTGATTGGGCGACTAATGAGCGATTTTGATTGACGAGCTTGGAATTATCATTTGAACCTAATCCACAATTTAAGCCTCTATAAATTCCAGAAGATACCCCACCCTTTCTCGTATAAAAACCATGTTTTGCTCCTAATAAATTTCTACTTTTGTGATAATAGATAGTCATATATCAAATCCTATTGGCAAAGCTACTTTTGAAGGAACCAATGCAATCGCCTTAAATAAATCGCCCATCTGAGATGAGTGGATAAGGCGGGTTTTATCAGATCGAAGTTTAAGCTTCTGAATTTTTGGTAGATCTGTTTCAAGTCTTTCAAACCTTTCTGAAATACCCAATTTTCTTAATAATAAGCCTTGAGTGGTAGTTTTTGAAACTACAACATTTGTCGCATAATTTGATAGATCATTAAAGTTAACGTGTGCCGTCAAATCGCAATCACCAGGATGTTTTAAGGGGTCAATTTTTTTGTGATTTTTGACCGCTTGAAAAGTATTACCCACTAAATTGTTGCTTCCGTAGTCAATAATTATCGCACAACCTCCAAACATTTTAATTCTTTTAGATAATTCTTCCATAATTGGTTTTGCAGCCTCACAGATTTCAACAATATCTCCTATTTCTGTATCTTTTATACGATGAGCTATAGTGTGCAGGGGTATTTTATTTCCTAAAAAATAACTTAATTTATTTTTCTCTATCCCAATTAAAATTTCTCTCCAGCCAAGGTTATCTTTTCTAAATTGCCTAATTGGAAGGGCATCGAAAAATTCATTCGCAATAAAGAAAACTGGCTTTTGTGGGAGAGATTCAACTGTTTCGTGCCACTCGACATTGTATTTAGATAATTGCTCACCTTGAATTCTTATTAACGTTTGACTTTTTTCAATAAGATGAATTGTCATGCTTTGATGAAATCCTGGTATTGATTTCGTAGCACGAAGGATATCTGCCATTAAAGTTCCTCGCCCAGGCCCTGCTTCTACCAATGCAAATGAGGGCGTGCCTTGGTCGAGCCAGTTTTGAGCCAAACATAGGCCAAGTAATTCTCCAAAAACTTGACTGATTTCAGGGGAGGTAACAAAATCCCCTTTTGTTCCAAAGGGATCTTTCTTGCTGTAATAACCACATTTTGGATGCATCAAGCAAATTTCCATGTAATCTGAAATGCGTATTGGACCAGCACGATTTATTTGCTCTATGAGAATAGTTGAAATCTCGTTCATTTTATTTTTATTACTTTTGTTATAATCGCAATCCCAATTATAATCATCGGAATTGACAAAACCTGTCCAGATGAAAACCCCCAATTTGAGATTTGCACCATATATCCAGATGGGTTTAAGGCTGTTACATAGTAGTAATCTGGTTGTCTGAAAAGTTCTATAAAGCATCGTGAGATACCATAACCTGTAAAGAAAATACCAATCGAGAGGCCGGGGAGCTTTAACCATGATTTAAAAAAGGCACCCCAGAACAATAATAATCCTAAGATAAGACCTTCAAAAAGCGCTTCATATAGCTGAGAAGGGTGTCGCGAACAAATTTCTAAAAAGTTTATTCCACAATCTTGATTGGTCTGATTGGGAAATATTACAGCCCAAGGTAAACTTGAGGGTTTGCCAAAAAGTTCACCATTAATAAAATTTGCTATTCGTCCCAAAAATAAGCCGATTGGAGTTGTGACTGCAATTAAATCACCAACTGATAAAATTGATAATTTATTCTTGTGGCAAAAAATAAAGCCACTAATAATTACGCCAATAAAGCCACCGTGAAACGACATCCCACCTTTCCAAACCATTGGTATTTCGAGTGGATTATGTAAATAATAATTCGCTTGATAAAATAATACGAAGCCCAGTCGACCACCAATTATTACGCCAAATATCATCCAAGTTAGCAACTGCTCTGGATGATCTTTTGTCATGGGTGCTACCTTGTTTTTCCAAAGGCTGGGCTGTGCGATCATTCTTACTATTATTTGCCAAGCAGATAATAATCCAACGATATACGCCACGGCATACCAACGTAGCGTGAAAGACATAACACCGATATCAACTGTAAAAATTTCTGGAGATAAGTTTGGTAAATGAATGACGTTTAGCATATGAAATTAAAATCTCTTTTTTATTGTAACATTAAAGTGCTCTTGGCAATTTTGTTCAATGATAATATATATTTGTCATACTTCGAATGAGGCTTGAAATGCAAACACGCAATAAAATATTTGATGATCTATCTGAATTAATGACCAATGCACTTGGTGTAGCTCAAGGTGCCAAGGATGAAGCCGATACAGCTGTAAGAGGAGTTATTGACCGTTGGGTAGCTGATAAAGATTTAGTAAGTCGAGAAGAATTTGAAGTACTTAAAATTATGTTTGAAAAACTTGGTAAAGAAAATGCAGATTTAAAATCGCGCCTTGAGATTCTTGAGAAGCAAAAAAATAAGACATAATTATCCATTTCTAAAATTTCAAATTTCTGTGGATAAGTATAGGAAAGTTCTTTACAAACGTGAGAATTTTTACACAATATATGGTGTAAGATTTTTATGGTTTACGAGATATAGCGTCGCTGCCTAAATATAGTTATAAGGTTTAAGTGATAGCGGAAAGATAAACTTTGCTAACTAACAGTTACAACCAGATTGACGAGACTCAGCACCCAATAGACATGGTAGAAGAACTAGCAACTTTAAATTCTTGGGATTTTAATAGAATTACAGATGATAAAATCGTTATGAACGTAGAAGCGTTATGGCGGAATTATGTCCTAACATTAGCTATATCAGAGGAAGATAAAATTCTGAAATTAGTATGTTCATTTGAAATTAAGGCATCTAAACATTCTTTAAGTAAGATTTATGAAACATTAAATATTATTAATGATTTGATCTGGTCTGGTGCATTTACTTATTTACCATCGGAAAATATCATCATTTACAAATATGGATTGTTATTAAATCATGATTACGATCTAACTGACTCTCAAATTGATCAAATTTTGTCGGACGCCTTAACACATTGTGAGGGATTTTACCCTTCTTTACAAAAAGTTGTTTGGGGAGGAGCCTCACCCTCCGAAGCGATAGGAATTGCTATGATGCCAACTCAGGGCGAAGCTTAAACTTAGGAATAGTTATGTCGATTGAATTAATTAATAGTAATAGTTTAGTCTTGATAGGATGTGGTAAGATGGGATCAGCTTTATTGAAAGGCTGGTTAGAGAATGGAATTAAGCCAGAATCTATTTTTGTTAATGAGCCAAATCCTTCGACTTGGTTGTTGGGTTTGTCAGGAATTAATTTGAATGAAAGTTTGCCAAATGATGCTGCAGTTTGTGTTTTGGCGGTCAAACCCCAAGTAATGAAAAATGCATTACCACAAATAACAAAATTCAAGAATTCAAAGACAGTTTTCTTGTCTATAGCAGCTGGATCTACAATCAAAATGTTTGAGGAAGAGTTAGGGGAAGCTTCTAGAGTTGTTAGGGCAATGCCCAATACACCCGCTTCTGTTAACAAAGGAATAACGGCGATTGTTGGAAATAATTTTTCTAGTGAAAGCGATCTAATTTTATCAGAAAGCTTAATGAATAGTGTTGGACAAACATTGCGGTTGGAAAATGAAAGTCAAATGGATGCTGTAACGGCCATATCTGGGTCTGGTCCGGCTTATGTATTTTACTTAATAGAAGCTCTTGCTATGGCAGGGGAGAAGCAAGGGTTATCATCTAGTTTATCTATGAAATTAGCACAAGCTACAGTAATTGGTGCTGGCGTCTTGTCGGATAGTTCCCTCGAAACTCCTAGTCAATTAAGAATAAATGTAACCTCTCCAGGTGGAACAACGCAAGCAGCCTTAGAGGTTTTGATGGATGAAGAACTAGGGCTGTCTCCGCTTCTAAGTAAAGTAGTAGAAGCAGCGACAAAGCGGGGAAAAGAATTAGGAAGCTGAGTATGAATATAATTTCATTCGACGATTTTCAAAAAATCGAAATAAGAGTGGGTAAAGTAATCAAGGTGGATCAATTCCCAGAAGCGCGCAAGCCAGCGTTAAAGCTAAAAATTGATTTTGGTGAAACTATTGGGATTAAAAAAAGCTCTGCTCAGATAACACATCACTATAATTTAGAAAATTTATTAGGAAAAAATGTATTAGCGGTTGTAAATTTTGAACCTCGCCAGATAGGAAAGTTTATGTCAGAAGTTTTGGTACTTGGTATATCTGATAGTAATGGAAATATTGTTTTAATTAAACCTGACAATGAAGTTCCGCTCGGAGCTAAACTACATTGAAAAAAAAATTGTTTATCACGCGACCTATCCCAGACAAGGTCATTAAAAAGGCAGAGAAGTATTTTACTGTTACTATGCGAGACTCTGTTTTACCAACGAAAAAAGAAGAGTTAGTTTATGCTTTGCAGAATTTTGATGCTATAATTGGCGCCATTGGTGATCAGTTTAGCTTGGGAGTGTTTTCAACTGCCAAAACTCCTAGAACTAAGATTATTTCAAATTTTGGTGTCGGATATGATCATTTAGATTTGAACGCCGCTAAAGATTTAAAAATTAAAGTAACAAATACTCCGGATGTTGTGACAAATGCGACTGCAGATCTTGCGATGGCATTAATTTTAATGGCTTCTAGAAGAGCTGTGGAGGGAGATCGTTTGGTTCGTAGTGGAGATTGGAAAGGTTGGAATCCAATGCAAATGTTAGGTACCCACGTATCTGGAAGTACTCTAGGAATTATTGGAATGGGTAGAATTGGAAAGGCAATCGCAAAACGAGGTAACTTAGGGTTTGAAATGCCTGTTTTATATTACAACCGGTCAGAAGTTTCTAATGAAGGTTTGCAAAATTCGCATCAAGTAAAAAGCTTGGATGATTTGTTGATTAATGCTGATATAATAGTTGTCTCCTTACCTGGTAGTCCAGAAACCCATCACCTTATTGATAATAAATCTTTTGAAAAAATGAAATCTTCATCGATTCTAATTAATATTGCTCGAGGAGAAATTGTAAAAGAAAGTGATCTAATAGTCGCTCTAAAAAATAAATCGATACGAGGTGCCGGTTTAGATGTTTATGAATTTGAGCCAAGTGTTCCAAAGGCTCTTATTGATCTTGAAAACGTTGTTTTATTACCGCATCTTGGAACGGCAGCATTATCAGTTAGGGAAAAGATGGGTAATTTGGCCTTGGAAAATATAATAGCATTTTTGTTAGATCAAAAAGAACCACCCAATTTAATTAATTAGTCTTTTTTGATTATTTAAAAAAAGCATCTCGCCAGTGACGTCTACATAATGAGGTATATGTTTCATTCCCCCCAATTTGGATTTGATCCCCATCGTTAATTACGTTTCCATTTTCGTCCGACCTTATTACCATCGTAGCTTTCTTACCACAGTGACATATGGTTCTTACTTCTCTCATTTCATCTGCAAGAGCCAAGAGAGTAGCTGAGCCGGGAAACAATTCACCTCTAAAATCAACTCGTAAGCCAAAGCACATTACTGGAATTCCGAGGTCATCAACAACAGTTGTTAACTGCCAAACTTGTTCTTTTGTTAAGAAATGTGACTCGTCAACAAATATACATGCGCATTTGGAACTTACTAAGTGAAGTTTTATTTTTTCAAATAGGTTTTCACTTTCCTCAAATGTCTCAGATGCCTCACTTATTCCGATGCGAGACGCAATTCTTGCAGTACCAGCTCTTTTATCTATTGCGGCAGTTAAGAGATAAGTTCGCATACCTCGCTCGTGATAGTTATGTGAGGCTTGTAGAAGAACAGTAGATTTACCAGCGTTCATTGTTGAATAATGAAAATATAATTTTGCCATGATTTTGTTATGGAATGAAATCTAGATGAAGGTCAATTACACTTTTTAAGAGAATGAGAGGTGGGGCGGA
>CERV01002489.1_pt1 | contig 17664 bp, 14 predicted proteins | sample 530871 | NCBI WGS metagenome assembly CERV01 (sample SAMEA2621045, study PRJEB7988) | marine metagenome | biome: marine biome (ENVO:00000447); feature: deep chlorophyll maximum layer (ENVO:xxxxxxxx); material: "saline water (ENVO:00002010), including plankton (ENVO:xxxxxxxx)" | depth 50 m
TAGTTATAATCTTGGACTTCAATACTATGCTACACCAGATATTCCACTTGAGATAAATTTGTTTAGGAATAACATTTTCAACTTAATAGAGACAAATATTGTTGGAAGAAAGACTAATGGTCAAACCATCTATAGTTATTCCAATGTCAATAAAGCATTTACTCAAGGAATTGAAATTCAGGGAAGCTGGAACCCTATCAAAAAATTAAGTATAAAAGGAGGGTACCAACTGCTTTATGCAAAAGATCTTGAGGCTATTGAAGAATTTAAATCTGGAACTGTATATGCAAGAGATAGAGTTACTAAACAATCTTTTCAACTTTTTTCTAATGATTATTTTGGTTTATATGGGAGGTCGAGACATCAAGTTAATTTAAATTTTAACTATTATATGAATAAAAATAAAGACAATATAAACTTCAGGATAAATTACCGTGGAAAGTACGCATTAGTTGATTCTAACAACAACTCATATCTTGACAGATATGATAAGTTTATAAATGGACATTTTTTAACCAATTTGTCATATAATAAACTCATAACTAAGAACATTGGAATACAAATATTTATAAAAAATATATTTGGGTATAAAGACGTTGATAACTTACTTAATATACCAGGTAGAACTTATTCATTTAAGTTAAAATTTAATAAATAAATTAATTTTGATTTAATATTGTAAAAAAATTGAAAATGAAAAATATAAAAATCATACTAATTAGTCTTTTTGTTTTATCGTGTGGTGCTGAAGATCCGGTTCTTGAGCCAATTGAAGCTATGATTGTAACAAATTTACATTCTCCAACTACTTCAGAGCCTGGGCAACCGCCTTCTGGAAAATTTGTAAAATTCAGTTTTGCAAAACAGACTACTGTTACAGGAGATGACTGGGATGTTGCCTTCAGAGCAACAACTATACTAGTAAATGGTGGCTTTTCTGGTAGTCAAGATGAACCTTCTAGAACCGGAATGGGTGGTGGTTATATTACAATAGGAAATTATGGAAGTATAAAATCTGTGGATGAAAACTTGTTAGTTCAAGATTCAGAAACAGAAAAGGCAATTCCCATAGGAAGTGATAAAGGATGGTATAATTATGATTCACAAACTCACCTAATCACTCCAATTGCTGGGAGAACATTAGTTTTTAAAACACATAATGGAAGGTATGCTAAAATGCAAATTATGAGTTACTACAAAGACGCTCCAGAAATTCCTAACGCATTCAGTAGCCAGTCTCAATATTATACATTTAATTATACTTATCAGCCAAACGAGGGTGTTACTAATTTTGACTAGAGTTTTTTAATATATACTTTTTATATATTTTAATAAGTATTGAAAGTAATATTCCTATCAAAATAAAAACAGCAGTAAAATAAATCCAGGAAACCTGAGTTTTTAAAGTTGCAATTGATATAATTGAAATCAAAAACAAAGTTGCACCTTCACTAAAAAATCTTAAATTATCTACACTAATTGTTAATCTTCCTTTCTTCATATCATTTAAAAACTTTTGACATATAAAAACATAGATTAACAGTAATAAAACTAAAATTAACTTTATTTTCATCCATAAAGAATCTAGCAGTCCGGAATTAGAATAAATCATAGAAAAACCAAAAGTAGAAGTCAGTAATACTGAAGGCCATATAATTATATTCATAACTCTTTGAGCCATAATTATAAATTGAGACTGCAACACATTCTTGTCGTTTTTATTTCTTGATTCAGCTTCTTTATAATAAATAAAAATCCTTCCAATATAAAAAAGTCCAGCAAACCAACAGACAACAAAAATTATATGAATAGACTTTAATATTAAATAATTCATTGTCTACTTTTTACCCAATTTGATATAACTCTAGACCATTCATCACTATCATTTAGACAAGGAATATAATGAAAAGACTTTCCTCCAGCTTCAATAAACTCTTCTTTTCCTTCCATAGCAATTTCCTCTAATGTCTCCAGACAATCCGTTACAAAAGCTGGTGTTATAATAATAAGTCTTTTTTTCCCTTCTTTTGGTAATCTTTCTAACTCAGAATCTGTATATGGTTTTAACCATGGCTGGAGAGGAAGCCTTGACTGGAAAGCATTGCTATATTTATCTCTTGGAATGTTTAACTTTTTAACAATCAACTCTGTCGTCTTAAATACTTGATGCCTATAACATTTAGCATGGGCCTCAGAGTGTACCGAACAACAATTAGCAACTTTTAAACAATGATTATTAGTTACATCAGAGATCTTGATATGACTTTCAGGAATTCCATGGTATGAAAACAAAATATGATCGTATTTAATCCCCTTTAAATTCTTAGAAATATTATTACACATAACATTAATATATTGTTTTTCATCATAAAAAGGTGGGATAACTGAATGTTTTAATTTTGGGAAACCCTCTTTTATTTCATCCTTCACTTTCTCTACAACAGTCTCATAAGAAGACATTGCATAGTGTGGATATAGGGGAAGAACAATAACTTCATTAACCCCTTCGTCTACAAGTTTTTTTAATCCTTTTTTTATAGAAATGGAACCATATCTCATAGCTAATGAAGCTGGTATATCTATTTTTTTTTTGACATTATTAAAAAGCTTTTTAGATAATACTATCAAAGGCGAACCTTCCTTCCACCATATTTTTTTATATGCTTCTGCTGACTTTTTTGGTCTTGTATTTAATATAATTCCTTTAACTAATAACCACCTAAAAAAATAATTATACTCAATAACTCTACCATCCATAAGAAATTCATCTAGATATTTTTTTACATCTTTAATAGACGTGCTATCAGGTGAACCAAGATTAATCATCAGCAACCCTTTCATAAATTATATTGTTTTAGAATAGGTGCCAATTTTCTTTTTAATAAGTGGATCAAAGCACATTGATATGTTTCTTGTAACTAACCTTCCTTTCTTATGAACTATAATTTTATTATCATTAATATCTAAAAGGTTATCATCCATAAATTGACTAAATTTTGATTTTGAATAATCTAAAATTTGATATAATTCTTCTATAGAAATATCAAAATAACGACATACTTCTTTTAAATCAACAAAATAGTTGCACATTATAGAGTTGATTACGTGTCTAATTATTTTTTCATCTTGATTTAAAGAATACCCCCTAAGAACAGCTAAATTATTTTTTTCAATGCTTTCAATATATTTTGAAGTGTTTTTTATGTTTTGACTATATGCGGAATCAAGCTGAGAAATTGATGAGGCACCAAACCCATAAACTTGACCTGTAGTCTCTCTTGTACAATATCCTTGAAAGTTTCTATGCAGTTTTTTTTCATTTAGTGCTACAGCAAATTCATCAGATGGTTTCGAATAATGGTCCATACCAACAGAAACATACCCTGCGTCTGTTAGTTGGGTAAAAGAATTTTCATACATTTTTGCTTTAACTTCAGAGGAAGGGAAACCAATTTCTTCAAGCACCTTCTGTCTGGGGAGAACTGATGGAACGTGTGCATAAGAAAAGGTAACTATTCTATCTGTATCTAACTTAATAGCTCTTGAAACAGTTTTTATAAAACTTTCTTCTGTTTGTAGTGGGAGACCATAAACTAAATCAATATTAGTACCAGTAAACCCTTCATCTTTTATTTTCTTTATTATTTCTTCGATAGGTCTTTTAGAAGGTCTTCTGTTTATAGCGTCTAGGACATCTTGTCTGAAATCTTGAATACCCAGAGATATTCTATTAAAACCAAATCTCTTAAGCTTTTCTATATGATTAAATTCTAAATGAGCTGGATTACATTCGATTGCCATCTCATAATTGGAGGAAAAATTAAATCTTGATTTTAATTTAGATGTTATTTTTTCAATGAATTTATATGATATAGCATTAGGTGTACCTCCACCCCAATGAACCTGTGTTAACTTACGATTAGGATCTATTCTATCAGCAACAAAATCAATTTCTTTTAATACAGCATCCACATACCTTTCAAGAAATGGACGAGAAAATCCCGTTTCTGTAGTACACCCACAAAAATGACAAATCTGAGGGCAAAAAGGAACATGAATATAGACCGAAACACTTTCAGGTTTTTCATTATTAGAAATTTCAATACTCTTTATGTAATCTTCATTCCCATAACTTTCTGTAAAAAAAGTTGCAGGAGGATACGATGTATATCGAGGTCCTGACTCGTTATATTTTTTAATTAACTTTTTGTAATCTTCAATCATTACCTATTCCAATTAGTCTCTTTTATCCATTCTACTACATACTTTACTTTTTTATAGTCTATATCTGGCAAGAAACCGTGTCCTAAATTAAATACCCAGTCATAATTCTTTTCGCCAAACGTAACCAAGCTATTTAAATATTTATTTATTTCTTCATTTGATGAGTAAAACAATCTGGGGTTCATATTCCCTTGTATTCCCACCTTCTTATCAACAATCTCTCTAGCATATTCAAGAGATAGATTCCAGTCTATACTAACATAATCACATATGTCTTTATTTATATACTTTAATCCATCATTAAAGTTTTTTGGGAAAAAAATTGTAGGAATATTCTTATCCCTTGCTACATCTAATATTTTAATAGAAAATGGCAGAATTAATTGTTTATACATAGAAGAAGGAATAATTCCACAATAAGTTTCAAATAATTGAAAACAATCTATACCAGAGTCAATTTGACCCTTAACGTATTCAACTGATGCTTCAGTTATTTGTTCAATAATTTTTAGGCTTTCTTTCTTATTTGAATAGAAGAATTTTAGAGCACTATTAAAACTTTTATCTTTTTCATTACCTCTAAACATAAAAAGAAAAGTAGTTAAAGGTCCTCCACAAAATCCAATTAGAGGAATTAAAGAATTATCTTTTTTAATCTGTTTAATATTAGAATAAACATGTTCTAATTTTGATGGATCGAATGAAAAAACATTAGAACCACTATTAACAATTGGATTATAAAATTTAGGGCCATTATCAGTAAACTCTAGATTCATTCCCATAGACTCTGGGATAATTAAAATATCAGAAAATAGTATAGCAGCGTCTACACCTAAATCATTAATAGGCATAAGAGTTACCTTTGATGCTAGCTCCTTGTTTTTCATTAAGCTATTAAAATTATGAGTAAGCTTAAGCTTTTGATAAGATGGTAATATTCTGCCTGCCTGACGCATAAACCAAACTGGAGGTCTATTGGTTTTTTTACCAGATAAAGTATCTAAAAAAACAGAATTACTCATTTTAAATTATTTAAAGCTATTTTATTGGACTGGATAATTTTATCAATATCTTCATTAGTTAAAGAGGTTGAAAAAAAACAGCACTCATATTGTGAAGGAGGTAAATAAATTCCCATATCTAACATAGATTTGAAATAATTAGAATACTTATCTGTGTCACAACTTAAAGCTTCTTCAAAATTACAAACATTATCGCTATCCGTAAAAAATAATGTCATCATAGAGCCCACCCTATTAATTATAGCTTTTGTGTTTGTCTCCTCTATATTTCTAAGAAAGCCCTTATGAATTTTTGATGAAACTTTTTCTAATATGTCAAAAGTTTCCTGGTTTAATCTTTTTAAGACTGACAGTCCCGCATTCATAGCTAATGGGTTACCAGAAAGTGTACCAGCTTGGTAAACAGGGCCTTGGGGTGCAAGTAAATCCATTATTTTTTTGCTACCTCCATAAGCACCAACAGGTAATCCTCCTCCTATAACTTTTCCTAATGTTGTAATATCAGGGTTGACATTATACAGTTCTTGAGCTCCCCCCTGGGCAACTCTAAAGCCAGTCATAACCTCATCAAAAATTAATAGACAATCATATTCTAAAGACAATTCTCTTAGTGCTTTTAAAAACCCTTTATCTGGAGCAACTAATCCCATATTTCCTGCTATAGGTTCAACTATAATTGCAGCAACATTGTCTCTATTTTCTTTAAGAACTTTTTCAACTGAATTTATATCATTATATCTAGCAATTAAAGTATCTCTAGCCGTATTTTTTGTGACGCCTGGACTATCTGGGAGACCCAAAGTTAAAGCTCCAGATCCTGCCTTAATTAAAAAACTGTCGCCGTGTCCATGGTAATTACCCGCAAACTTTATAATTAATTCCTTTTTTGTATAACCCCTAGCTAATCTTATAGAACTCATAGTAGCTTCTGTTCCAGAATTAACCATTCTAACGCTTTCTATTGAAGGAACCATTTCAACAATTTTTTCGGCAATTTCAGTTTCAATTAAAGTGGGCGCCCCATAAGTTGTCCCTTTTTCAGAACAAAAATTAATAGCAGATACTGTTTCCTTATCTGAATGACCAAAAATTAGGGGACCCCAAGAAGAAACGCAATCAATATATTTATTTCCATCAATATCATATAGTTTACTGCCTTTACCCTTTTCAAAAAAAACAGGATTACATCCAACACTCTTGAAGGCTCTTACTGGAGAATTGACACCCCCAGGAATCACCTTTGAAGACTCTTGAAATGCTTTTATGCTTTTTTTATACATTATTATTTATTTTATCAGCAATTTCAAGTGCGTGATATGTAATAATAGCTGTTGCTCCAGCTCTTTTCATAGAGATTAAAATTTCTAAAGTTATATCTAACCTATCTACCCATTCTCTCTCAGAAGCAGCAGCTACCATTGAGTATTCACCACTTACATTATATGCTATTATTGGTATATTAAATTTTGATTTTATCTTATTTATAATATCCAAATATGATAAAGCAGGCTTAATAATTATTGCATCAGCTCCTTCTTCAATATCAGACTCAGCTTCACGTACAGCTTCAATAGAATTTTTAAAATTCATTTGATAAGATTTTCTGTCTCCTAGCTTAGGTGAATTATTTGCAGCATCTCTAAAAGGACCATAAAACGCCGAAGCATACTTTATACTATATGAAAAAATAGGGATCTTTTCATATCCATTTTTATCTAAAGATCTTCTAATATGTAATACCCTTCCATCCATCATATCAGATGGAGCTAATATATCTGCCCCAGCCTTAACTAATGATAGTGCCTGCTTAGATAAGTTTACTAAAGTTTTATCATTATGAACATCATCATCAACCAAGGTCCCACAATGCCCATGAGTAGTGTATTGACAGTTACATAAATCTACAATTAACAAGATCTCGGGATATTCTTTTTTTATGAACTTTATTGCATTTTGAACTATGCCATTATCATCACAACTGACTAACCCTTCTTCATCTTTACTTATTGGCACTCCAAAGAGTAAAACACTTTTTATGCCTTTAGAAATTATCTGCTTAAATAACTCCGGCAATTTATCGATTGAAAATTGATGCTGACCAGGCATAGAGGAAACTTCTCTTTTAATATTTGAACCGTCACAAACAAAAACAGGATAAATAAAATCTTCAACTCTTAAATGAACATCTTCAACCATCTCTCTAAGAGTTTTATTATATCTTAACCTTCTAAGTCTTGTGTTTGGATAACTCATTATTAATATTTAATTAAATAAGATATTATAGAATCTGCAATACCTTCATAGCTTTGCATTTTAGAAGTAACTATTGGGTCATAACCTCTACCTTTAATAAAAGAAGAGGTAGAATCCCCAATGCTAATAATAGAAGTTTTTTTTACATCATATAATTTATCAAACGAAAGAAAGCCTGATGAGCTAGTAAAAACTGTATAAGTCTTTTCTTTAGATAATAATTCTTCTAATTCTCTGTTCACAATCTTTATGAGTTTTGTTTTGTAGGCAACAAATTTCGTTAAATAACAAAACATTTTTAGATTTTCGAACAAGTAATTTTTAGCTAAATTTCCTTGAATAAGCATAACCTTTTTTTTATTGAGAATCTTAATTTTCCTTAACTCATCAACCATCAAATGAGAATAACTCCTTTTAGCAGTAAATACAGGTTTAATATTAAATTTTTTTAAAGCTAATTCAGTTTTAGAACCAATACATATTGTTTTTAAATTTGATAAACCCTGTGACTTAATAAACTTATTTTCAAAGAAGTATTTAACTCCATTTTTAGAAGTGAAAATATAATACTCATAATTGTCGAGAGAAAAATGATCCTTAATCTCATTAATTGAGGTTTTAATCATTGGAAAATGAAACGTTTTAATCCCTTTTTCATGTAATGAATTAAATCCGTCTACTTCTCCTTCATTTGTTAAAATAACATTAAACCCCATATTTTATAATCTATTTGGAACGTGTATCGGCGAGTATGCTATCTCCACCACTATTTAGAATAGAATAAGCAAGATCAACACCAATGTCAGAATTATTATACTCTCTTTTAAGTTCTTTGGTTATACTTCTCTTACCATCTAAAGATAAAATGGAACCTTTTAAAGTCATGATGTTTTTTTCAATTTTTGCGTATGCTCCAATTGGAGAGGTACATCCACCCATTAAAGTTTTTAAGAATAGTCTTTCCTGAGAAACACAAAGTCTAGTTTTTAGATCATCTAATTTACTTATCAATTCTTTTATTTTTCCAGAATTTCTTGTTTCAACTGCAATTGCACCTTGGGCAGGTGCGTTAAGCATTTCCTCTTCATTAAAATAATTTGAAACCCTATTTGACATTTCTAGTCTTTGTATCCCTGCACTTGCGAGTACAATTCCATCACAATATCCACTATCTAATTTTTTAATTCTAGTATCAATATTGCCTCTAATACTTATAACATTTATTTTTGGATTCATTTTCAAAATTTGAGCTCTTCTCCTATTTGATGAAGTTGCTACTTTAGAGTTGTCTGGTAATTTTTCAAAAGGAATATTATTTGATGATATAAAAGAGTCTCTATGATCTCCCCTCTCTAAAATTGCAGAAAGAGATAAATTATCTGTATCGATTACTGGTAAATCTTTTAAGCTATGAACTGCAATATCAATTTTACGATTAACTAAATTTTCTTGAATTTCTTTCACAAAAAACCCCTTTTCAATAGAAGATTCCAGCGGCTCCTTTAAAAATGCATCTCCTTTGGTTACAATAGTTTTTAAAGAAAATGATAACTTGGGAAATAGTTTTTTCAACTTATTAAGGACAAGGTTAGTCTGAAATAAAGCGAGTTTACTACCTCTTGTCCCTAAGACTATCTCTTTATTCATCATTAAAAATTTTTTTAATTATCTCAAGAGCACTTTTATCTTTTCCGTTATTGCTAGCTAGTCGAATTTTTTTAACGAGATGATTAGATAATTTATCATAAACCTTATTAAGTTGAATCTTAAGGTTTTCAGATTCACTATTATCACTTGATAAAGAGCCATTAGATTTAATTTTCATGTTGTTTTGAATAAGAATTTTAATTTTATTTTTTATTGACAAAATGGAAGGCCTTAACTGTCTGGTACTTGCCCATTCATCAAACTCTTTTAAAAAACTATCTATAATTATTTGAGATTTTTCAATCTCACCCTTTCTTCTGTTATAATTTTTATTTACAATATCCTTAAGATTATCAATATTTATCAATTCTATATTTCCAAAATTAATTATATCATTATTTATATTTCTAGGGACAGAAAGATCAACAAAAAGTACTTTTTTGCTTTTATTAAAATTTGAAATGTTTTCAATTTCATTTTTAGACATTAGTGGCTTAGATGATGAAGTAGAGAAAACAACAATATCAACCTCAAAAATTTTATCTTTCATTTTATCAAATGGTATAGCATTTAAATCATAAGTTTCTGCAAACCTTCTTGCTTTAGATTCTGTTCTATTTGTTATAATGATGTCCTTTACTTTCTTCTTTAAAAGATGCTTTACAAGTAACTGAGAAGTTTCACCAGCACCAACACACAAAATGGAGGTCTCCTTTAAATTATATTTATTTGAAATCATTTCAACTGCAGCATAACTAACAGATATTGCACCTTTAGCGATATCTGTATTGGACCTAACATATTTTCCTGTTTCAAAAGACTTCTGAAACATTCTACTTAAGATTGGACCTAACATATTTTTATCTTTTGCAAAGTAGAATGCTTCTTTTAATTGATCTACAATCTGAAATTCTCCGATAATCATTGATTCTAATCCAGATATTAATCTGAACAAGTGTTTAGATACATCATAAGATCCATTCTTGGTAGCTACATAAGGTGAAAGACCCTCTGAATAATGTTTAAATTTGACAAGACACGTCATAATCAAGTGAAAAATTTTCTTTTCCTCTCCCAAATGATTTTCAAACTCATAATATAATTCCGTTCGATTACAGGTAGATAAAATGATAAGGCCATCAACAGGGCACTCGGATGATAATAGATTAAAGAAATCTTCTTTTTCCTTTTCTTGAAAATAAAACGCTTCCCTAACTTCAATGGGTGAAGTTTTGAAATTTATACTAATAAGGCCTATCAACTTAAAATTTTTCCAAAAATAAATGTTATTACGCTATGTCGGTAATAAATAATAAAAATTTTTAATAGGTAAAAAAAGAGTTTTTATTTAATTCAATACAAACAGTAAAAAAATGTTATAATTTCTTTAAAAAAATAATTTCTTTAAAAACAATCTTTATTTGGAATTATTCTAAATAGATAATATACTTGCGTCGTAATTTAAAATAAATCTAAATAAGAATGAGAAATTTAAATAAAATATTGGTATTGTTTTTGGGTGTTATTTTTATAGCTTGTGATGAAACTACTGATCCGGTAAGCATTACAGTGACACCACCAGCAACTTATGCCTTTGAAAGAGATGGAACAACAACTGTAAGTTATGGAGGTCAATCCTCTAGGTTAGAAATGGCAGGAGAGTTAAGTGTGTGGCTTAACACTCCCACTAAAACTAAAACTGAATTAGTTAATATGTTTGACAATGGTGCAGGGTTTGGTAATCCAGGCCTAGCAGCTTCAGGAAAGAAACTTGGAAACAAAACTGCTTCAAGCTCGCAAGCATCATCAACAGTAAAACCACAGTTTGATGCTTTAATAGATGATGTCACATCAAATGTGTTTCCAAATGTAGCAAATGATGCATCAGACGGAACTCCAGGAACATATACTGATCCAGACGGAGGAAGAACAGTAATAATAAATGGTAAGGGCCATGAAATAAATCAACTATTTACTAAAGGGTTAATGGGAGCTTTGGTATGTGATCAGATTATTTGGGGTTACCTTACAGCAGGTAAATTAGACGCTGGGACAAACAAGACAGATAATGATGCTGGAACAGTGGTAGAAGGGAAAAATTATACACAGATGGAACATTACTGGGATGAAGGTTTTGGGTACCTATATGGACTAGATACTGACATCTCAAACTCTAGTATAGAGGGTCAAGATGTGCTTGTTAGTAAATACTTGAAAAAAGTAGATGGTTCCAGCTTACCTGGGATTGCACAGGAACTATATGATGCCTTCAAACACGGAAGAGCAGCAATTGTTGCTGGAGCATATGATGTTAGGGACGAACAAGCTGAGATTGTAAAAACAAAATTATCTCACATTATTGGTAGGAAGGCTGCTGATTACTTAAGAAGCGGTGCAGGTAAAATTAATGACGGCAAGTGGGCAGATGCTCATCATGCTTTATCTGAGGGTTGGGGATTTATTTTAAGTCTTCAATTCACAAAAAATCCAACGTCGGGAGCTCCATATTACTCTAATTCAGAGGTAAATGATATGTTGACTCAAATTGATAATTTTTGGACAGTTACGCCAGCAAATTTAGAGTCAATGGCGGCAGGAATTGAAAGCAAGTTTGGCTTTTAATTTCTAATTATAGTTTATTTAACAAATTATTTTTCTTAAAAACCTAAACCAGCGTTGTTTTTCTTCGCTGGTTTTTTAACTTTGAGCTCTAATTTATAATTATTATAAATAACACATAATGAAAAAGTATATTTTAACACTATTTATCTTATTCAACATAGTGGCTTCATGTGATAATACAGAAACAGATCTTATAGGACCATCTTATGATAGGTCAACGCTTCTTAAAAACTGGTATGACCAGCATATAAATATAGGTTTCGACGGTTTCAAAAATAAAGTAGAAATGGTTGGAGAGACTGTAGATCTTCTTAAAAACGAAAAATCTTTAGCTTCTCTTGTCAAACTAAGAGAGGAACATTTAACTGCATGGAAAGCATGGCAAAAAATTGAAATGTTTAATATTGGTAAAGCTGAGGAGATTTATTTTAGATCTAAAATGAATGTGTATCCAGTCAATACAGCACGTGTTGAATCAAATGTATCATCAGGAAGCTATGATCTTTCAAACGCTAATAATTTTGCTGCACAAGGATTTCCTGCTCTAGATTATTTGCTTTATGGCATTGGATCAAACGACGAAGAAATTTTAGAAAAATACACTAATGATGATAGATATTTAGATTATATGAAAACTGTAACTGATGAAATGGTAATTAGCTCTGAAAAAGTTATTAACGATTGGGAAACTTATAAAAATGAATTCATGATCTCAACTGATAACAATGCTACATCTGCTGTAAATCTAATGGTTAACGATTTTATATATTATTATGAAAAGGGTTTTAGAGCAAATAAGTTTGGAATCCCAGGCGGCGTTTTTTCGTCAGTTCCACTCCCTGAGAACGTTGAGGACTACTATGGTAGATTAAACTCTAAGGCATTAGCATTAGAAGCTTTTGACGCAATAGAAGCTTTTTATGAAGGGAAAAACCTGACAACAGGCGTTTCTTATACTGGGGCTAGTCTTAAAAGTATTATCACAGATTTAGATACTAAAGAAGGAAGTAATAATTTAGGAAATAAAATAAGTGAAAAACTAAAAACAGCAAGAGAAAAAATCGTAAATCTTGACCAAAGTTTTGTTAATCAAATTCAGTCTAATAACAACAAGTTTTTACAAACTTATGATGCAATACAAGAAGTAGTTGTATTGCTAAAAGTTGATATGCTTCAGCTTCTCAGCATCAATGTAGATTATGTTGACGCTGACGGAGATTAATAAAAAATTTCAAATTATTATCAAAGACTATTTAAAAAGTTACGTCTCATCCTCAACTCTTGCATTCTTCAGGATTGGATTTGGTCTTTTAATGAGTTATAGCTTAATCCGATTCTGGTTAAAGGGCTGGATTGAAGAACTTTATATAATACCAAGCTTTCACTTTTCATACTATGGATTTGAGTGGATAAAGCCAATTGGGGAATACACCTACATCATATTTATTGTATGCCTTTTATCCTCAATCTTAATTACCATAGGATATAAGTATAGACTTTCTATAATTATGTTTTTTTTGAGCTTTACATACATAGAGCTGATGGATAAAACAACTTATCTAAACCATTATTATTTCATCAGTATTTTAAGTTTTCTTTTAATTTTTCTTCCAGCAAATGCTTACTTTTCAGTTGATAACTTGACAAGCAAAAAATCATTTGATAAAATTCCAAGGTGGACAATTGATGTAATAAAAACGCTTGTGGTTTTAATTTATTTTTATGCAGGTTTAGCAAAATTGAATTCAGACTGGCTTCTAGAAGCAATGCCATTAAAAATTTGGTTAACATCAAAGTATGATTTACCAATAATAGGCGAGATTCTTCTTCAGAAAAACTGGGTACATTACGCGATGAGCTGGGGAGGTATGATATATGACCTGACAATACCATTCTTATTATTATATCACAGAACAAGAATAATAGCATTTTTTTTAGTAGTATCCTTTCATGTCTTCACTTTAGTTTTATTTCCAATAGGAATGTTTCCACATATTATGATATTTAGTTCTATGATATTTTTTAGTTCAAAATTTCATTCAAAATTTTTAGAGTCTTTAAGACATTTAATTATTACATCACATAAATCATTTTATAATTACTCAAGTAAGAAAATAGAATATTATAAAATTAAAAACCAGAAGTATGTTGTAACTATTTTGTCTTTATTTTTAATACTACAACTCACAATACCCTTTAGATATAATTTATACCCTGGAGAATTATTTTGGCATGAACAAGGGTACCGATTCTCTTGGAGGGTTATGCTTATAGAAAAAGTTGGTTACACAAATTTTAAAATAAAAGATCCAGAAAGTGGATCAAGTTTTATAGTTGATCCCTCTAAATATCTCACCCCATTTCAAGTTAAACAAATGAGTTTTCAACCTGACTTTATTCTTGAATTCGCCCACTATCTTGGAAAAGAATTTTCAACTGAAGATAAAAAAATAGAGGTTTATGCCGACAGCTTTGTCGCTTTAAACGGAAGATCAAGCCAAAGATTTATTGATCCTAATGTTGATCTTTATAAAGAAAAGGAATCATTTAAAAACAAAACTTGGGTTTTACCACTGAAAGATGAAATTAAAGGTATTTAAAGTTATATTTTGTTTCCTTTTTTTTGGAGCTTATTTATCCCAAGCGCAAAACAAAGTTTTTGGTCTCATAGAGGTTGAAGATGAAACGTTATCAGTCGAAGATATATTTATTTATGATGGAAATAATAAATTTTTAACATCAACCGATAAAAAAGGCTATTATGAATTCCTAACATCTAAAAATAAAATGAATCTCATTTACCTTTTAGTAGGATCTCAGTTTATTGAAAAAGAAATTGACATAAAACCTAATACTGAAATCAACATATTCTTTAAAAAAGAAACTAAAATACTTTCAGAGGTTATTATTAAGGGTCAAAAGATAAAGGAGTTTCAGCTCAAAAGGCTAAAAGATGTAGAAGGAACATCTATATATGCAGGTAAAAAAACAGAAGTTATACTAGTTGACCAATCTATGGCAAACCTTGCCTCAAATAATGCAAGACAAATTTACAATCAAATTTCAGGTTTAAATATTTATCAAAACGATGATGCGGGTTTACAACTACACATAGGTGGAAGAGGATTAGACCCAAACAGAACCTCAAACTTTAACACAAGACAAAACGGTTATGATATTAGTGCAGACGTTTTAGGTTACCCAGAAAGTTATTATACCCCTCCAGCTGAATCATTAAGACAGATACAAATAATTAGGGGGGCAGCATCACTTCAATATGGCACACAATTTGGTGGGCTAATTAATTTCATTATAAAAGAACCGACTAATAAAAAGTTTGAAATTGTATCAAGAAATTCTGTGGGGAGCAACAAGCTATATACAAACTACACCAGCATGAGCGGCAAAAAAAAGAACTTTAGTTTTTATTCCTATTATAACTATAAAAAAGGAGATGGATTCAGAAATAACTCTGTATATAACTCCAATAATTTTTATATTCATCTCAGCCAAAAAATATCAGATAAAATAAAGGTAAGTAGTGAGGTCTCTTATCTTAAATATTTGGCTCAACAAGCGGGTGGTTTATCAGATAAAATGTTTAATCTAGATCCTCTTCAAAGTAATAGGGAACGAAATTGGTTTGAACTAGACTGGTTATTATACAACTTTAAATTAGATCACAAATTAAAAAATAATAACAACCTGTCTTTTAGCTTTTTTGGACTTGATGCAGCAAGAAACACATTGGGTTTCAGAAGTAATAGAGTTGATCAAGTTGATCCCTTAACTGAGAGGGACCTAATAAAAGGAAATTTTAATAATTATGGGTTTGAAGTCAAATTTTTAAATAATTATAAATTATTTAACAGAAAAAATGTTTTTGTAATAGGTGGAAAATACTACAGATCTAAAACCACAAGTAATCAAGGGCCTGGTTCAAAAAATAGTGACGCAGACTTTAACTTCTATTTAGATAAATACCCAAATTACACTAATCAATCAAACTATATTTATCCAAACAAAAATTTTGCTTTTTATGGAGAGAATGTTTTTTACTTAAATGATAAAATTTCATTTACTCCTGGTTTTAGATTTGAAAATATAATTACCAAAAGTAAAGGTTCTTACAAACAAATAAATCTTGATGGAGCAGGAAATGTAATATATAATAATACTGTTTTTGAAAATAGAGATAATAGAAGGTCTTTTGTACTATTAGGGCTAGGAACAAGCTTTAAACTAAAAAACAACACTGAACTTTATACTAATATCTCTGAAAATTATAGGTCTGTGACCTTTGCTGATATAAGCATAATAAATCCAGCATATTCAATTAACCCCGATATTTCAGATGAAAGCGGTTTTACCTATGATTTAGGTTTAAGAGGAAATTTAAAACAAAAGGTATCTTTTGACCTCACTTTTTTTAATATGTTTTATAATAACAGAATTGGATTTTCTCAAAAAGAATTTAAAGATGGAAGTGTTAAAAGCGAAAGGGGTAATATAGGAGATGCTATAATATATGGTGTTGAATCAAATTTTGATTTTGACTTAAACAATCTTATAATTAATAGTGACAACACAAGCCTTAACTATTTTATAAATACCGCATTTATTGATTCAGAATATATTAGGTCAGAAGAAAATGGAGTTGTGGGGAAAAAAGTAGAGTTTGTTCCAAGGGTAAACTTCAAGACAGGAATTAAATATGGTTATCAAAATCTTATATTTAACCTTCAGTATAGTTATATATCTAATCAGTTTACAGATTCATCAAATGCTGATGAAGGAAATATAAGCGGCATAATAGGAAAAATTCCAGAATATTATTTGTTAGATTTTAGCTTTTCTTATTTAGTTAAAAGCTTAAGGTTTGAGGGTGGAATTAATAACATTACAAACTCTCTATATTTTACAAGGAGAGCAACAGGGTATCCAGGACCAGGAATAATCCCTTCTCCTCCAAGAAACATCTATTTTACTTTACAATTAAAAATATGATTCAACCTCTGTATTAATTCCTGTTTATTTGAAGAAATTCTTACAAACAGGGTCAAAGTAAATAAGATCTTTCTCACCAAAATCAACATAAACATTTTTATTTTCTTCGAGAGGATTTTTAGAAAAGAAATGCCATGTTTCATTATTTTGTTTTCCTTTGACCTTATACTCTTTGCCTTGGAAATAGCATTTCTCGACGTGTACTTTATATTTTGATTTTTTATTAGAAACTCTTACTCTTTCTGGCCTAACATAATAGGTTTCTTTTTTGTGAAATAATTTGTTCATGTCACCTAAAATTTCAGCACAATAACAATTTGCGGGTTCACAATACATAGTAACCGGGTTGTCATATTGCTGTAATATACCTGCTTTAAATATTAAAATCCTGTCTGATATATTTAGCGCGTCATTAATATCATGAGTTACAAGAATTGTTGTCGTTTTAGTTTTTTTTATGATCTTATATATCTCCTCTCTCATTGACTCCTTTATTGTGGAGTCTAGGTTACTAAACGGTTCATCTAATAATAGTAACTCCGGCTCTCTAATTAAAGCCCTTGCTATGCAAGCTCTCTGCTGTTCACCCCCGGATAACTCGTAAGGAAATCTCTTCAGTAAAAACTTTAATCCAGTCAGTTTTAATATATAATCTAGATTCTTCTCATATTTTTTCTCAAGATTAAACGTAATGTTTTTTTCCAAATTTAAATGGGGGAATAGGGGGTAATCTTGAAAAACAAATCCAATCTTTCTTTTCTGAGGAGACTCAAAAGTTTTATTATCATTTAAGATTTTGCCATTTAGCTCAATGAATCCACTATTAGTCTTTTCTAGTCCTGCTAGACATTTTAAGAAAGTTGTTTTCCCAGAACCACTTTCTCCTAAA
>CERV01028315.1_pt1 | contig 17412 bp, 16 predicted proteins | sample 530871 | NCBI WGS metagenome assembly CERV01 (sample SAMEA2621045, study PRJEB7988) | marine metagenome | biome: marine biome (ENVO:00000447); feature: deep chlorophyll maximum layer (ENVO:xxxxxxxx); material: "saline water (ENVO:00002010), including plankton (ENVO:xxxxxxxx)" | depth 50 m
TTTTTGTATGCCTTGTTATATCCTTTCTGGTAGCCTCTGCTGAATTCTTTTTGCTTTTGATTGCTGTAATGATCACCATTACGATGTCTATGTTTTTGATGGATGTGTTTCTGGTGAGCATCTGCAGGTGTATTGATGAGGCCTATTGAAGCAATTGCAAGAGCTGTTGCAACTGCTGAATAATGGAGATTGGGCATCATTCGAGATTTAACTCTGTTGAATGTATCGTTATCTGTTGACGCAGGTGTAACTCTTCTGCTTTTGAATTGTGTCTGGATGTGATCTTGTCTGGATCGATCATTGCCCATCACTCTGGGCCTAGATCAGCCAATAGCCGGTCCAGTCTGGTGCCTCTGATGCCGAGTTCTTCTTCGTGCTTGGTGTCAATTCGATATGCCAGCGACCATTTCCTTGGATCGGTAAGAGATCATCGATGAGTGGGTCTCCATTGATTCGATCTAAATCGTCCTTGTGGATTTGGGTCAAGCCTTTGAGCCAGCGTTGTTTGGCCTGGATCTTTGCTGATTGAGCTGTTCGTGCAACCACGATGCCAAATTCGTGCTGCTCAGCCATGGATGCACTTGAATATCCTCCTAGGTTGACAAACCAAAGACCGTATTCATCCCTCGATGTCTCGACTTTTGGTGAATAAATAATATTTACTGACATTCCATCGACAGTTTGAATCTTCCGATAACTATCAATATGAAGTCCTTTTTTATCTCCGAACCATTCGCGCTTGAGTGTTTTGATCGTGTCTTCTATTGTTTCTCCAACGACCCAGCGCACGTCGTGTAGTTCAACGTTGCAGCCGGTGATTCGTCCACCTAAAACGACAAGATATAAATGGCTCGTCATGGACAAAGTGTAAATGAGATATGAATTCATTCATTACACTATCCGACCGTTGAATGCTTCACTTAATATTGTTCATATCTTAAGCTTCTTTATTCAGTGCATCCTTTTGCATCCGCATAACGCGCTCGAGGACTGTCTCATTCGACATGCGTGAATTAAGACGTTCGACCAACAATGGAAATGCCAGTGGGCCAGGTCGCGGTGTTTGTACATGTAGCCATTCCTGTTCAGATGCGCGAGTCAATGCTTTGTCCAGTCTGCTGAGTTCGAGCTGGTCGTGCATGACCTCTTGATAAGCCTGTTGTAGTAAACGATTGCTTGGTTCATGGCGTGTAAATACATCAAATAACAGTGAAGCACTGATCTGCAGCTGCCCCGTGCTCTTGCTTGATCCTGGAAAGCCTCGATTCATTAGCCCTGCTATTTGTGCAATAGCTCTAAAGCGTCGTCGTTGAAGTTCTGAAAGGTTGAGTGCATTCTGTAAATCATTTTCTAGATTGTCTCGGTCTAGTAAATGATCAGAATGCTCTTCAATGAGCTCTGACATTGGGTAACTCCTTGGTGCTAGTAATTCAAATCCATAATCATTGACAGATACTGTGATGGTCCCGCGATTCAACCTAGTGAGTCTGGATGCCCACAAAAATCCGATTCCTTCATGAACAAATCGCCCCTCAAATGGATATGCGAATAGATGACTACCTTCTCGTGTTTGACAGGTTTCAATTAGAAGCTGATGAGTCTTTGGTAATACGGATAGATCTTGCTGTCGGTCGAACAATGGTTTTAATGCCTTCAACTCTGGTGTATCAAGATCGTTTCGTCTGGCGCGATCTATCTCTTGGCGTAAGTGATATGTCAGCAGATCTGATAGTGCCATCTGACCACCCGCCCATGCTGGTACCGTTCGGCTTTTTTTCGTGCTTACTTTGACATAGGCAGTCATTTCTCTCAATCGAACAAATTCCAGTTGTCGTCCTGAAAAGAAGAACACATCCTTGGGCTTTAGTTGACTAATAAATGTTTCTTCAACATGGCCAAGAACAGCTCCTCGAATAAATCGAACTGTTATTGATGGTGCTGCTGTAATTGTACCAATATTAAAACGATGCAATCTGGCGATTGTTTTTTCGCGAATATGAAATCTTTTCTTTGCTGTATTCCACTCGAGTTTCTTGTATCTTGGGTAGGCGCCTAAACATTCACCCCCTTCTTTGAGAAATAGTAAACACCAATCCCAGTCTTCTTGGCTCAGATTTCTATAGGCTGCACTTGATCTTACGGCGCCAAGTGTTTGTTCTGGGTTGAATCCAGGTCCGCAGGCAAGGCTTGTTAGGTGTTGCAGTAATACATCAAGGGGTGCATTTGGTGGTTTCCGCTGCTCGACTAATCCCTCTTCTAAGCCTCGTCGTACAGCGCTGAGTTCCAGCAGCTCGAGTGCATTTGTCGGCATAAATAAAACTTTGGAGGTGCCTCCTGGAATGTGGGCAGATCGACCTGCCCGTTGTAAAAGTCGGGCCAGATTTTTTGGACTTCCAATTTGTACAACTTGCTCTACAGGCTGAAAATCCACACCTAAATCAAGGGAGCTGGTGCAAACGACCCATCGAATATCTCCAGCTTTCACAGCCGATTCAATCGATTCGCGTTCCTGACGATCGATTGCGCTGTGATGCAAGGCGAGTGCCCCTTCCATTTCAGGACAGGCGAAACGTAGACATTGATGCCAGCGTTCCGATTGATTTCTTGTGTTGGTGAATAGCAGTGTGCTGATGTTCGGATTGAGAACAGCTACTAACTCTTCATACATTCGTAGTCCGAGATGACCCGCCCACGGAAAACCATCAATCTGTTCTGGAAATATGCTGCGAATATCAGTTGTTCTTGTGGGCGCACCCCCAATGATCACGGGTCGATGTTTTGTACCCAGAGCGTGTTGTGCGGCTTCGTTTAAATTTCCAATCGTTGCACTAATTGCCCACGTCTGTAGAGCTTCACGTTGTTGGCGAAGCCACGACAGACATAGCTCTGTCTGGCTTCCACGTTTGCTACCCATCAGTTCATGCCATTCATCCAAAATTACCGTGTCAAGGTTCTTAAATAGCTCCTCTGCTTTCGGATTACTTAGTAGCAGTGTGAGTGATTCCGGTGTGGTAACTAATATTTCTGGTGGTGTCTTGAGTTGTTTGGTTCGTTCGCTATTTTTGCTATCTCCGTTTCGTATCCCGATGCGCAATGGCCAATTCATCGTTTGTATTGGATCTTTGATGGCTAGTGCGAGATCCCGACTCAGGGCACGAAGGGGTGTGAGATACAGCAAACGTATGCCCTTACGATCTGAATCGTCTGCCAATATTTGGGCGATTGGTCCCATTACTGCAGCGAAGGTTTTTCCGGATCCTGTTGGTACTTGAATTAGACCACTTTGTCCTTTTAGATGTGCCTCCCATGTTTGAGTTTGAAATGGAAGCGGTGTCCATCCCTGATGTTCAAACCAGTCCTGAATCGGCTTCAATGGATTGATTTGAGTCGAGTCAGTCGAACTTGATGGCATTCTTTATACCTGCCTCTGATTGTCCATTAATCGTTTTGCATCGCTTAAGCAGTTGCTTTCTTCGGCAGGCTTATCCCTTCTCCAGCGCAGAATCCTTGGGAAACGTACCGCTAATCCAGCTTTGTGTCGTTTTGAGGGGTGTATTCCTTCGAAACCCAATTCAAAAACTTGTTCGGGTCGAACAGAGCGTGTTGGCCCAAAACGTTGCAGTGTGTTCTTCCTGATCCATCGATCTAGCTCAAGGATTTCTGCGTGATCAAGTCCGGAGTAAGCCTTCGCAAATGTGACTAGCTCTGGTGTTTCTGCATCGCTCCAAAGTCCAAATGTGTAGTCGGTGAATAAATTTGCGCGACGACCGTGTCCTGCCTGGGCGTAGAGGAGAACTGCATCAAGGTGCATGGGATCAAGCTTGTATTTCCACCAGTAGCCACGTTTTCGACCTCCCAAATAGGGGGAGGTTCTGTGTTTGAGCATCACACCTTCCGCCTGTTTTCTTCTGGCTCGCTGTCGATGCTGATCAAGTTCGTCCCATGTTTTCAGAGGCCAGTGCTGGCTCTGTTGAAGGCGCCATTGCTCTGCATGTTTTAGCTCTCTGATCAGCTCAGATAATTTTTGCTGTCGTTTTGAAATGGGGTCTTGTCGAATGTCTTCTCCGTTGTGCTCCAACAGGTCGTAGGCGATGAAACGCATCGGACATTCTCGTTTCAACAGGTTGCCCACCTGCTTTCGGCCTAGGCGTCGTTGTAACTGATCAAAGCCCAGGGGGATTGGATCCTCTTCCTTCCAACAGATCACTTCTCCATCAAGAACAGTGCCATCCGGGAGGGCCTCACCGATGGAGATGAGTTCTGGAAAGCTTTCGTTCACAAGTTCTTCTCCCCGACTCCACAGAAATGTGCCGTCTCCTCTGCGTATTAATTGCCCTCGAATTCCATCCCATTTCCATTCGACGAGCCAGTCATCCGGCGTGGTGTCTTGAAGGCGATGAACCTCGAGCGGGCTTGCCAGAAAGAAAGGATATGGAGTGCTTTTCGAGCGTTGTTCCCCCTCATTAGCGGGAAGGATCAGTTGTTGAAAATTTTCAGCCCTGGGCTCAAAGCCCCCCATTAACCGTTGGACAACCAGTTCTGAGTCGAGATTAAAGGCCTCTGCAATGGCGCGACTAATCAACCCCGTTGAAACGCCCACACGGAAGCCACCTGTGAGGAGTTTGTTGATAACAAAGTGCTGTTCTTCTGGAACCGACTGCCATAGCTGAAGAACGGCGTTGGCTTCGTCATCGTCCTTGAGGCCGCTAATCGATGGAAGAAGGCTTTCCATCCACCAGTGCAACGGTTGCTGCTCTGGAATCTTGGGAAGGTCTGACCTCACAGGGTCGACCTTGTCTCGAATAGCTGGCCACAGCAGGCTGATCGTCTCCGCTGAATCGCCGACCTGTCCGTGGCACTCGGCGATGAGCCATTCTGGGATTCCACCCCGTTCCTCAAGGATCGAGCGGAGTCTTCGACCCGTTATCAAGCGGCGTCTCCGTTTGCCTAAGAGAAGGGCTAACGACCAAGCTGCATCGGCTTTGGGTACAGATCGAAAATGCTCGACGAGCAATGACACCTTTGCCCGCGTGCCCGTAACTTGATCAAGATGATGGAATAGGGCCTGAAAGGCCTGCATGTCCAGTCCAGGGCTGTAGATATCTTGTCGACAAGTTGAGACGTTTGCGTCAACGACGCCCGCTTTTGTTTGAGTTCATGGCGTTTGCTTCAACGCCAATCGAGACGTTTTGTGATTAAACGGTTTTGATTGCGAGTGTCTGTGTTGTTCTAGGGCGCACATATTTAGGTGAATGAATGGCACTTCTTTGGGAGAACCTGGCCCAGCAACTCTCAAGCGTGCGCGCGTCAGCCCTTACAGCGTCTCCATCAGCAGCTCCTACTTCTCAGGGATCTAGTGATGACCCAAGTGCCCGTCGTCGTCGTCTTGAGGCAGCGCTGAAAGCTATTCAAGACAGTGGTAACACCATGATGATCGAATCGCTGAAGGCTGCGATTGAAGGGCGTGAAGCCAATTTGAACTTCCCCCCTCTTCCGACAGGACTTGGGCAGGGCGGTAACTGAACTGACGACGTTCAGTCTTGTTCACCTTCAAACAGGGTCTCAAGGGGTTCAGCATCGATTCCTTCGCATTCCCTTAGATATCGAGCGAGTACGTCACTTTGACCGTGGGTGACGTACACCTTTTTCGCTCCAGACTCCCGCACGGTTTGAATCAGGCCTGGCCAGTCGGCGTGATCGCTGAGGACAAAGCCTCGCTCATATCCACGTCGTTGACGCGCTCCGCGCACGGCCATCCATCCGGAAGCAAAACCAGTTTGAGGTGCCTTAAAACGGCGCATCCAACTGGAGCGATGGGCAGAAGGTGGGGCAAGAATTAAGCGACCATTGAGAGGATCATTGCGGGGGTAGTCGCTGACTGGTCGGCTCGGTGTCATTGGAACTTGTGCTTCGCGATAGTGTCGGGTAATGGTCTCTACCGCCCCATGCAAAAGCACCTCCTCTTCGACACCGATCGCTTTTAATTCAGCCAGAAGACGCTGTGCTTTTCCAAAGGCATAACAGAACAACAATGTTGGGCGGTTGCGATCACCCTGCCACCACTCCCTGATTGATTCTGCAACCTTGGCTCCACTGTCCCAGCGATAGATGGGCATCCCAAATGTCGCCTCCGTGATCAACACATCACAGGCGACGCTCTCAAAAGGAGCGCAGCTGGGATCGTGGTCACGTTTGTAATCGCCACTCACCACCCACACCTGACCATCGGACTCAAGCCGGATCTGCGCTGACCCGAGCACATGCCCCGCACTGTGGAACGACACTTTGCATTGACCGAGCCAAAACTCCTTCCCATACACAACCGGGTGCAGATTGATGGTTTGACCCAGACGCTGACGCAAGACGGCTTCACTGGAGTCAATCGCCCAATATTCGCTGCAACCTGCTCTGGCATGGTCGGAATGGGCATGGGTGATCAAGGCCTTGGGAACCGGTTTCCAAGGATCGATCCAGGCATCAGCAGCCCTGCAGTAGAGGCCCGATTCGGTACGTTCTATCAAGTTTGACTGGACGCATGACATGGGTCTGAAAGAGCTGTACCTTGAGTCGACTTGTTCTTTTTTAAATGAAGTATCTGCTTGCTATCGCTTCCATCGCCGCTTTGTCAATTCCTGGAGAGGCCCTGGCTCAAAAAAGCATTCCCAAAGCAGAAGGACATAACCAATGCCCTTTGGGTTACGTGAATACCTTGGGTACAAAATGTGTATCACCTATCTATTACGAAATGATGCCTACGAATGGAGATGCTTGCCTTTCGGGCTGGATGAATGTTGGTGCTGGCTATTGTCGTAAAAAATAGTACTGAGGCGTCTCTCACTAAAATATTTATTTTTGCTCGAGCCTAAGGGGGATCCTCTTAAGTGGATAACGCTCTCATGATTTTACTGATAATATTGATGTTCGGAAGCTTAAGATGTTGTACCTCCTGCGATGCTGAGATCTAGATTTGGGTCATCTCGGCTGTCTTGCTGCATTGTTCAGCTTGAGCCGGTGCATGAAGAGATAACTCCGTCTTTTGTTCTTGCTCTCAATGAGCTTGGCTTTCATGTTGATGTTTATTTACCCAAAAAAAGCTTGATTAACAAGGGGGATGTCTATGAATTTATATCAGGACTTGATGTGAGCGTTTACTATTGGAAGCCGGAAAAAAGAGCTAAAACTTGGAATGCGCTTAGGCAGTCTATTGTAGGTAGTGGTTATTCTTTTTGTGTTTTCTCCACCTTCCAGTTTCCAGGCTGTATTGCTTTTGCTAAGCATTTAAATATTCCTATTTTTGGAGTTGTTCATAATCCAAACGCATTCGTCGACTCGGTAGGGAAGGAGAGTGCTAATTATTTTGATCAAATTAATTTAAAGGGTTTATTTGTTCTCGCTGGGCATGTTAAAGACGCTCTCCTGGGTGGTTTAAGTGGTTTGGATGCACGATTTGCCGCCGTACCTATTGGGGTTGTGAAACCTTATTTTTGGAGGCAGCCTCATCAGGTTTATGCTGGAGACCAAAAGGTTTCAAGAAATTCTCTTGTTATTCCTGGTGGAGTAAATTATAGGAATAGGGATTTATTGAAGTTGCTTGATATTGTTGAAGGCAACTCTCTCATTTCGGAGAACTTGCATTTTGTTGTTGCGGGTGGAGGCGTTGATCGTCCAGATTTTGAGAAACGTGTCGCGGATCGGAAGCTTTTAGGTTGTTTTGAATTTCTGCCAGTGTCTGAAATGTCTGGTCTTGTTTTGTACTCCGACTATTACAGAGCCTTGGACGGCTCTTCGTTTTGCCTGCCATTGTCATTGAATAAGGAATATAGTACTTCGAAGATTACAAGCGCGTTGCCGACATCTATTGGCTTTGGCCTGCCCGCACTGATTCCGATAGATCAAGCAAAGATCTATCAAGTTCCTGCCATTTCTTATGAGGGGACCCTAGAGCAAGGGCTTTTGTCATTGATTGATTTTTCTTCTTCCGAATTTAAGCAAGTCCGATTTAATTTATTGAGTTGCCTCCTCGCAAGTTTTTGCGCTAATGCAACCTCTGTTGCTGAGACAATCAGTGAATGTGTTGTATCGGATCTCTTCGCCCGTCATGACTAACGTCACCTTGATCGGGTCCTGATGAGCTGGAGAAAGCGATTTGTTGTGTTCAACTTGTTGAGGTCGTCGTTGGTTGGTTCAAGACGTTGCCCTCACTTCAGTTTTGCTTTAGCGACTCATTTCCAACATTTTTTGCATTGGAAGGAGAGCCTTCACCCTTAGGCTCTCCTCCATTTCAATTGCTGGTTCTAGTGTATGTAAGCAGTTGTGGAGTTTTTGTAGCGTATTGAGCCGCATGTAAGGGCAGGCATTACAGCTGCATCCATCTAAGCCAGGAACCTCCAAAAGTGTTTTTTGTGGGACGCGTTGTTGCATCTGGTGAATGATGCCAGGCTCGGTTAAAACAATGAATGTTTCGGCTTCACTTGTTTCAGTGTAATGAAGTAATTTGCTTGTTGAGCCGATGAAGTTGGCAAGATCAAGGAGATTCTCCTGACATTCAGGGTGAGCAATGATTTCAGCGTTTGGGTGTTCGAGTTTCAGTTGAAGTGCAGCTTCTTCGCTAAATGTTTCATGAACAATGCACCGTCCTGGCCAGAGGGTGAGATCCCGGCCACTTTGTCGTTGTACCCATCGCCCTAAGTTTTGATCAGGTGCAAATAAAATTGGTTGATTTTTGGGTAATTGATTGACGAGGTCTACGGCATTACTGCTGGTACAAATCAGATCGCTTTGAGCTTTCACCGCTGCGGTGCAATTGATGTAGCTCACGACGAAATGATCAGGATGTTGCTGACGAAATTCAGCGAATGCTTCTGCTGGACAGTCATCCGCGAGTGAGCAACCTGCATCGAGATCAGGAATCACAACAGTTTTCTCTGGACTCAGAATTTTTGCTGTCTCTGCCATGAAGTGAACACCACAAAAAACGATCACATCGGCAGAGGTGTTAGCTGCTTTTCTTGATAACTCCAGCGAGTCGCCAATGAAATCGGCAATGTCTTGAATCTCGGGTGACTGGTAATAGTGCGCAAGCACCACAGCATTCCGCTGTTGCTTGAGCAGCTCGATCGCAGCGACCAGGGCGTTGTCAGCGCTCATTGGGACCCGGACGCGTCAGGATGGGCCTCAGCCTAGGCAAGAGTCCTGAAAGATCTGCGCATTGCGATTGCCGGAGATCTTCATGGCGCTTGGGGCGACGCTGATGAACAGCTGTTGGACCGGCTTCAACCCGATGCCGTTTTGTTTGTGGGTGATCTCAGCGATGGGGATCTGCGCCTAACGCGTCGTATTGCCTCACTGCCCTATCGGGTGGCGGTCATTTTTGGAAATCACGACAGAGGTTCCGACAAAAGCGGTGGACTTTTGCGTCAACAACTCGTTCTTCTCGGGGACTGTCACTGTGCTTGGGGTGTTCGTCGCTGGGATGACCTTGCCCTCACGGTTGTTGGTGCAAGGCCGTTCAGTGCCGGTGGTGGATTCCATCTCTCCAAAGCTGTGGAGGCCGTGTACGGACCCGTCACGTTGAATCAGTCGGTGGATCGAATCTTGGCTGCAGCTGCTTCTGTGCCTTCTGAGGAACCTCTCTTGGTTTTGGCCCACTGCGGTCCAACTGGTTTGGGATCTGATCCAGATAGCCCTTGTGGACGGGACTGGAAGAGTCCTGCTATCGATTGGGGGGATCAGGATTTATCGATTGCCCTTGACAGGATGGCCGTGACGCGGATCCCTGATCTTGTGGTGTTTGGTCATATGCACCATGCCCTCAAGCGAGGCTCTGGCTACCGAAAAAGCCTTCTGCGAGACCGTCGTGGCACCGCTTACGTGAATGCGGCCTGTGTGCCTCGCAGTGGTTTGGATGCTGAAGGACGATCTCTGCTTCATTGGTCTTGGGCTGAATTCAGCGGGTCGTGCTTGACCCATCTGAGCCATCGTTGGTACACGCCTGATGGTGCACTCCGGCACCAGGAGTCGCTTCCCCTAGACGCACCTTTGCAGTGCTGATTTACGTCTGTAGCAGCAGTCATGGGTTTGGACATGCCGCAAGGGATGCTGCCGTTTTGCAGCAATTGCGTCTGCGACGACCCGATTGGACGTTGGTGATGAGCTCCATGGTGGAGCCTCGTTTTTTGCGTCTTTTATTAGGTGATCACGCCATCACCATTCGTTCCTGCCGTTGGGATGTCGGCATGGTGCAAGCCGATGCGCTCGGTGTTGATCGCAGCCAAACCTTGGCGGCACTTGGTGAGTTGGAGAGAGCTCTTCCAGATCAGCTTGTGCGTGAGGTGGAGTGGCTTCGTGCTCAGGCTGACTCGGTTTTGATTCTCGGCGATATCCCACCCGCAGCAGCTGAGTTGGCAGATCGTCTCGATGCTCCGCTTGTGTGGATGAGCAATTTCGGCTGGGATGGGATTTACCGCCCGCTTGGGGGCTCGTTTGAGCCCTGGGCCGATGCCGCTTTGGCTCAATACCAACGAGGGCAGCTGCTGTTGCGTTGCCCCTTTGATTTGTCCATGGCTTGGGGATTGCAGGAACTGTCCCTGGGTTTGGTCTGCACCAGCCCTCGGCCCCTTCCGTTGGATTGGGAGTGCGCCATGCGTTCGCTTGATCAATCACTGGTGTTGGTGGGTTTCGGTGGGCTGGGCCTTCAGCTCGACCCCGAACTGTTCCTCCGTTGGCCAAGCCATCACTTTTTGATGGCCTCCCCAACGCATGCCGGTCAAGCGTTGGCTCTTCAACAAGTTCAAAATCTCACCATGCTTCCAGGCGACGTGCGGCCGATGGATGCCTTTCCGCTGTGTTCTCGACAATTGGGCAAGCCTGGATTCAGCACGTTTTGTGAGGCGTTGGATCAGGGCGTTGGCCTCCATGTGGTGGAGCGTCGTGATTTTGCGGAGGTTGCCGCATTAATGGATGGTCTTCGACGGCATGGGGACCATCGATTCCTGACGAGAAACCAGTTGGAACATGGAGACTGGGAATTGGATCTCCCGTTAATCGATCCGGAAGCTGGCCCCTTGCCGAAGAACGGCGCGCAACACGCCGCAGAAGCCTTGATCGCCGTGGCGGAATCTCAGTAATTATTTTTTGCCGGAAAATAATGTCTCCGTGGCTGCAATTTTGTTGAGGCACTTTTCCTTCAGGCACTCAATTTTGTACTTTTTATACGTGGGTTCGATTAGTTGACTGGCATATCTACCTATTGCATGCGTTGATTTGTTCGACAAAGTCAACCGAAAAGAAATTCGATTTCGGTTTCTTTTGAGGTCTAGTCAATTACTGATGCGTTTTTAACCATCGTTTGACCTTTGTCCTTCGATACGTTTTTGTGGCTCTCTCGGGTTTGATTTGTCGCCATGGTCTCGCGCTCGCTGCGATATCAGGAGCTTTGGCCTCATCTCTTCCTAGCGCTCCAGCCAGTGCAAGCTTTCTCCCCCCTGCATCGAGATCGCAGTTGGTGCACTTGCCGGATGTTCAGCCAACCCGAGCAATTCCTTACGTGATCACCCCCGAGCGTCGGGCGATGCTCAACACAATCCGTTTTGCGGAGGGCACTTGGAAGGGCGGTTTTGATATTGGCTATCGAGTGATGTTTGGTGGCGGCTTGATGAGCTCCCTCAACCGTCACCCCAATCGGGTGATCTACAGCTCCCGTTATGCCAGTGCTGCTGCAGGGGCTTACCAGTTCATGCCTTTTACCTGGGATTTGGTTCAGCGCAGCTTGGGTGTCACCGGCTTTGGCCCCGAGGTGCAGGATCAAGGAGCTTTGTTCTTGATTCAGAGACGTAAGGCCCTTGGTCTCACCGATACGGGCAATCTTTCCCCCCATCTGGCCGCCAAATTGGCGCCGGAGTGGGCTTCATTCCCCACCCTTGCGGGTCGGAGTTTTTATGGACAGCCCGTCAAAAAATACGATCGCCTTCGCTCCTTTTACGACGTCAATCTTGTTGAGTTGCGTCGTATCCGTGATCAGCGTCGCCTTGAACTCTCTCAAGCAGCGAAGCCAGCAGTTTGCACAGGGTCTCGAATTGCCTGTGCAACGCAGCTCTGACGTCGGCTACTCGTCAGTTTCACTTTGAAGGCGCCGGCCCATCGTGACTTGCGCGATGAAATATGCGGCGACTCCTCCCGCTAGGAAGCCAAATGTGTTTCGTATCAGTGGAAGCCATTCCGATGTTCGTGTGATCACCGGGGCGATGCCAAAGATGCCGAACAACATTCCCCAGAGTGGCGAAAGCAGCAATAGCCAAGCCCACGCGACGGTTTCTCCCTCTTTGCGCGGATAGGCGGCAAATCCTGCGATTAACCCACCGAGAACAGATGTGCTTAGGGTCCAAAGCCATTGCTCCAATGGCAAGCCTGGAACCACCTGGCACCCACCGCGTTCTAAACAGATTTCGACAGCCCCCAGTGCATCCAGTACGGCACCGTCTTCACCGTGGTCCTTGACGTAGTACTGATTGCCGAATCGGGTTTGTAGTTCAACCCAATATGTTCTTGGCATCATGGCGAAGTATGCATCGCCAACGTTGAAGTTGAGCAGATTGCCTCCCCGGGGGTCTGCCACCAGTAACAAGCTTCGCTCGTCGAGACCCCAGAATTCTCGAATCGCCAATCCTGGGGTTCGCTCGTACTGGGTGAGAACCCGTAACTTCCACCCTGTCCGCTCTTCCACGTCTCCGAGTGATTCCTCCAACCGTTCCCGTTGGGTGTCGCTGAACACTCGGGCGAGATCGATCACCGGGGTGGGGTGGTCTGGGAGAAGTTCAGGGTTGTCGTAGGCCATCACTGGCATTGCGGCACCGCAAACGCCGATGACCATGGCTAGAAATGCGCTCCACAGGATGCGAATGCGATGTGTTCCCATGGACCTGCTGCTTTGACGGGCATTCTCTCCAATGGAACCGATGTCTGCGGCTTGCCCGGTATGGCTAGCAACGCATCTGAAACAGGTTGGCGGCGTGACCTCGTTTCGTCAGTACATGGATCTTGCGCTCAATGATCCCCATTACGGCTTCTATGGCTCCGGTCGCGCCCGCGTTGCCCGCGATGGTGATTTTGTAACGTCTCCCACCCTTGGCTCTGATTTCGCCGGGCTCCTGGCCCCCCAAGTGCTGCGATGGCTTGCTGATCTACCTGCGGAGATCCCAACACTGTCCATCATTGAGATCGGTCCTGGAGAAGGCGATCTACTGGCTGATTTGGTGGATGCCCTGGCGGAACAATCGCCCCAATTTTTGCATCGTCTCGAATTGGTGCTTGTGGAGGCCAATCCAGGAATGAAACAACGTCAACAAGCACGCTTGCAACACCAAACCATTATTCCGATGCGTTGGTGTTCGATGGAGGAGCTCCTAGCTGCGCCGCTGCGGGGGCTGGTGTTGGCCCACGAATTGTTGGATGCACTTCCGGTTGAGCGACTGACCTTTGACGACGGGGTGATGTGGCAACAACTGGTTGAGCTTGATGACAGTGGGGCACTGGGCTTCTCAAAAGGGCCTTTGCCGCCAGGGCTCAAACACGAGATTGAGCAGGTCTGCAAACGCTGTGGACTTGTTTTGCCACCGCCGGATGCTGATCCGGGCTGGACGACGGAGTGGCATAGCGGCTCGTTGGGTTGGTTTGCTCAGCTGAGTCGTGCGCTGGAACAAGGCGTGTTGTTAGTGGTCGATTACGCCCTGGAAATGCACCGTTACTACTCCGCTCGTCGCTCCAATGGCACCTTGATGGCAGTTCAGGCCCAACGCGCTGGTCTTTCTCCTCTCCAAGAGCCCGGCTCCCAGGATTTGACCGCTCACATCTGCATCGAAACCGTGGAAGATGCCGCGGCCCAGGCGGGATGGACCTGTTTGGGCCAGCTCAGGCAGGGCGAAGCTTTGCTCGCTCTCGGGCTCGCAGAACGCCTGTATGGCTTGCAATCGCTTCCGCCAGCGGAATTGCCTCAAGCCCTGCAACGACGAGAGGCACTCCTCCGTTTGGTGGATCCATCCGGACTCGGGGACTTTCGCTGGCTGTTGTTTGGTAAGGGGGTGAATCCTGCCAGCTTCAAGTTGCCAATTCCTCCAGACACTGCGTGATCTCGTCACGGCTGATGTCGTTTTGAATCTCGACCGAACCGATCCCTGTCGGGATCACAAACCGAAGCTGGCCGTCCCGCACTTTTTTGTCGCCTTGAAGAGTTTGTAAGACAGCCTCTTGGTTCAGTTTGGGCCACGTTGTCGGTAAGCCTGCTTGGGTAATCAACTGCCTTTGACGCTCCGCATCGCTGCGTGACCAGTTGCCCCGTTGAACGGCCAACTCCCCGACAGCAACCATGCCCAGAGCCACAGCTTCGCCATGCAGCCAAGTTCCATATCCACAGAGCGCCTCGACTACATGGCCGAAGGTATGCCCGTAGTTCAAGACGGCGCGAAGGCCGCCCTCCCGTTCGTCGGCCGCCACGATACGGGCCTTGGCTGCCGCAGATCGTTGCAGGATGGATTCGAGTCTTGTTCGCCCTAATCCATTGGGGCTACTGGGATCGTCGCATGATTCAAGTTCAATGAATAGTTCGGGATCTCCGAGGATTCCATACTTGATCACTTCGGCCATCCCCGCCCGAAATTCTCGAATCGGAAGGGTGTCCAAGGTTGTTGGATCGATCAAGACCAGATTCGGCTGATGAAAAGCGCCGATCAGATTTTTGCCGCCAGGGTGATTGACCCCTGTTTTCCCTCCGATGGAGGCGTCCACCATCGCCAGCAATGTGGTGGGAACTTGAACAACTCCGACACCTCTCAACCACGTGGCGGCGGCAAATCCGGTCATGTCGCCCACGACTCCACCGCCGAGCGCCAACAGCATCGAACTGCGTTCCAACTTGAACGCAAAGGCTGCGTCGTGGATTTGCGACACGCTGCGTAGATGTTTTTGCTCTTCTCCCGCTTCGATCACGAGTATCTCAACGTTGTATCCCCTCTCTTTCAAGCTGTTGAGGCACGCTTCGCCATAGGGACCGGCAACGTCTGCGTTGCTGACGACAAGGATTTTTTTGCCTGGCTTTGCTCCGAGGCGATGGAGCTCATCGCCCACCGTTCCCAACACACCGTCACCAATGACGATGTCGTAAGGGTTGCGCTCGAGGGCGACATTGATGCGGTGAGCGTTAATCGTCGTCATGGAACTAGGGGAGCCCACCTACTCTCTCAGCAGAGAACCAAGCGTCGTGCGCAACAGTCTGACGGCATGGGCGTTTTTGTTGCCGGCACTGGTTTTAATCAGCCTGTCGGTTTTGATTCCAGCTCTGATGGCTTTGGTGATGAGTTTCACCGCCACTGGCCTGGATGTGAGTGAGCCGCTTCGCTTTATCGGCTTCGCCAATTTTCAACGGCTTTTGGCTGATCCGATGGCCCGACAGGTGATGTTCACCACCTTTTTGTATCTGGTTGGTGTTGTGCCGCCGATTGTTTTGGGTGCACTTGCTTTGGCGGTGTTAGTGAATCAAAAGCTGCCTGGTCAGACATTTTTGCGTGGCGCGTTTTACACCCCAGTTTTGGTGTCGATCGTTGTAGCAGCGATCGCCTTTCGTTGGCTTTATGCAGAAAACGGTCTGATTAACGGTTGGTTTGCGGCTGTTTTTGGAGAGACGTTCGCGCCGATTGGGTTCCTAACCGTTCCCCATTTGGCTCTTCCCGCCGTGATGCTCGTGACCCTGTGGAAGGGCTTGGGGTACTACATGGTGATTTTTTTGGCGGGTCTTCAGGGCATTCCAAAAGAGCTGTACGAAGCTGCCGAGCTTGATGGCAGTGAGGGTTGGCGCCAGCACCTCGACATCACGCTTCCCCTGATGCGTCCCTACGTCACCCTCGTCGCGGTGGTGTCGTCGATCGCTGCAACAAAGGTGTTTGAGGAAGTGTTTCTGATGACCCAAGGGGGGCCGGCTGATGCCACGCGAACCATCGTTTATTACGTCTACGACCAGGCTTTTTCTGAATTGGAAATCAGTTATGCCTGCACCTTGGGGTTGGCTCTCTTTTTTATGGTGATGCTGTTAACCCTGGTGCGGTTGGTCCTCGCAGGCGACCGATCCCTCATTTAAGGGTGCATTTGCCCAGTGGAGTGGCAAGCTGCCAAGCAAGCAGTGCTGAGCCAGGGATGTCCTCTTCGGACACGATGATCGGTGTAGTTGGTGGTGGTCAGCTGGCGAGAATGCTGGTGCAGGCTGCTTCTGAGCGTTCGATACCCATCGCAGTCCAAACCACTTCTACGAGTGATCCTGCTGCTGATGCTGCGGCCCGCGTTGTTGAAGCTGATCCCCGTGATGTGGCAGGAACCCGCGAGCTGGTGGAGGGTTGTGAAGGAATCACCTTCGAAAATGAGTGGGTCAATATCGATGCGCTGATCCCCCTCGAGCAACAGGGTGTTCGCTTTCGGCCTGCCCTGGCGTCTCTTGCGCCACTGGTCGACAAGTTGTCTCAGCGAAAGTTGTTGGATGACCTAGCGATACCAAGTCCCCCTTGGTGCCCCTTAAGCCTGATCTCTCCAGCGCAACCATCCCTACCTTTGGGATGGACTTTCCCCGTAATGGCGAAAGCGGCCCGTGGTGGATACGACGGGAAGGGAACGATTGTTTTGAACAATATTGATGCTCTGGCTCAGTTGCTCCGATCGGTGGACATTTCCGATTGGCTTTTAGAAACGTGGGTGCATTACGAGCGTGAGTTGGCACTTGTGGTGAGTCGAGACGTCAAGGGTCGTCTTCGGAGTTTTCCACTCGTGGAAACCCACCAACATGACCAAGTTTGCGACTGGGTTTTGGCTCCGGCAGGAGTGGATCAGGCTGTCGAAGCTCTGGCTTACAACGTTGCTGCGTCCTTGCTCACCAAATTGAATTACGTGGGTGTGTTGTGCCTTGAATTCTTTTATGGACCTGCCGGGTTGCAAGTGAATGAGATTGCACCTCGCACCCACAACTCCGGTCATTTTTCAATCGAAGCCTGTACCAGTAGCCAGTTTGATCAGCAGTTGTGCATCGCGGCAGGGCTTCCCGTACCAATGCCAGAACTGAGGAGTGATGGCGCATTGATGGTGAATCTTCTGGGTCTTCATCCAACCCAGGCCGCTCCACTCGAACAGCGGTTGACCGCGCTTCGTGAAATCCCCAATGCTCATCTTCATTGGTATGGAAAATCACCAGAAACCCCAGGTCGCAAACTTGGCCATATCACCGTGTTGTTAAACGCCAAGGATGCAGAACAACGTCAACGTCAGGCCAAGGACGTTTTAACTGTCGTGCGAGGGATATGGCCCGAGTTCCCAGCAGTTCAGGACTAAACTTGTGCATGAACTGCTGTGTTGGTGAAGGCCTTTTCTAGTGCTCTGATCTGA
>CERV01019551.1_pt1 | contig 17326 bp, 15 predicted proteins | sample 530871 | NCBI WGS metagenome assembly CERV01 (sample SAMEA2621045, study PRJEB7988) | marine metagenome | biome: marine biome (ENVO:00000447); feature: deep chlorophyll maximum layer (ENVO:xxxxxxxx); material: "saline water (ENVO:00002010), including plankton (ENVO:xxxxxxxx)" | depth 50 m
ATAATTCGTTAGTTAGACAGTGAATTGCCCCACCGCTTAGACGAAACTGAGTGGTGGGTACTGTAATATGCATTACTTCTAACTCTTTAAGAAGCGGGGCAACTTTATTAGAACGAAATCTTGTCGGTCCAATAAGGTATCCAGGTAGTGGTTGGCAATTAACAGCAAACTCACCAAGTTCTTTATCAGTACCTATAGCATCTTCTGGTTCAACTTCAACTAATTCAATATTCTTTCGTTTCGCAAAAGATTTTAGATTATTTACTGAATCGTTTTCCATCAGTGATGTGCATGCAATCATAGCTGCTAATCTATTTTCTTTATTTAAAACTGGAGTAAATAAAGTGTCAAGGTGAAATGCTTTTGATTTCATGATGACTAATTCATCAACATTAAATTCTTCAGCAACCCATTCAGCCCCTTTTAAATTATTTCTGCATTCACCTGAAAATAATATTTTATCTTCAGGGCATAGATAAAACTCGCCCCCTTCAGCAGTTGCACTAGAATCTTCAGGAATACGAATTGTTTTGTAACCCATAGATTCTAACATAGTTTGCATAATATCAGCTTCAACTTGGCGTGCTTCTTCACTGAATTTTGATATTATAATTTTCCCACTTTGATCACTAACAAAAAGATCACGAACAAATACGAAATCATGTTGTCTCTGGTCTAAATTTTGTTTGTCTAAAAAATAAGGGAAATCAATCTCAACAACTTCAATTGGTAGTTTATTAAAAAGTTGAGTTAGCATATACATTTCAATTTGTACTAGTTCTTGATTAGGTACAACACCTTGTTTCATTGCGGGGTTGTTTTTATATATAGGAGTACCATGACCCCACCAATCGTGTTTAGGTAAATGAGAAATTAAAATTTTCATAAGGATAACTTAAATACTAGCATGTAAGAGGATTGCCATCTATTATCAATTAAATCTAAAACATACTTATAATAAATACTTGGTGTACCAAATGATTTTTTATTTAGGTCAAATCCAAATACGGTCCAATTTTTATTATATTCATTTTTTTCCATATCGTAAAAAAATTCATTACCAATATAGGGTTTTAAATTAAAAAAACGATTTTGTGATTTTGCCATAATTCTAATTCTATTTCTTAATGCATCATCTCTATTTTTTCTAATTCTATATTCTTGTCTACTTTTTAAAGACCATTTGATTTTATTAGAAACAATAACTTTCTCAATTGTGGCATGAGGCCTTTTTTCTAAATCCCATTGTCCATCTTTTTTCCTAAAAACAGATCTATATTGGATGGAAAGAGACCATGTATCTAAAAAAGGTAAAGAAAATCCTGCATCATAATGACGATGGAAATGACCAGATTCGTTTGTTCTTAAATCTATTTCACCTTTTAAATTCAATCCCAAAACCTTTTTTTTGATCGCAAGTTTTTCAGAATGATTAATACTTTGGGAAAGTAGACAAAAAGGGAAAATCAGCAATAATATTAATTTTGATTTCATAAAGAATTATTTAGACATCTTAAAAGTTGCACCAAGATTTTCGTTGTCAGTCATCATTACCAAATTATCTTCATAAAACATTAGTGCTTCTACTTTTTGATTATCATATACTATTATTGGTTTAAGAAGTTCAGGGTGAGTCGGTTCAAATTTTCCTGAATGATTAATTTCTCCTAATTCATAAATAGCTGACGAAAATGGTCCATTGTTTCCTGGGTCTGAAGTTGCAGCAGTCCATAAAGTTCCATCATCCTTTAAAAATAAATCAGCTATATTTCTTTTGTTATTATTAGGAATGGGCAAATCATATTTAAAAGTATTGATTTGAAAGAAGCGCTTTTTATTATAATCGAAAAAACTCACAAATAATGTGGAATTTCTTGAATCTGAACCACGATCACCATATATAAATACCAAGCCTTGCCCCGAATTGTAAATAGTTAAACCTTCAAGGTTCATTCTTGCAGTTATACCTCTTAATGTAAATGTACTAATGAGAACAATCCGAAAATCAGTTGGATCAATTATAATCTCATAGCACTTACCTGTACTTTCCATTAAAATAAAATGATTGGATTTATTTGGAAGTGCAGCAATAGCCTCTAAATCAAAAGGTAGTAAGGTTTCTGGCCAAATTAATTTAGTAATTTTCAATTCATCATTTATATGGCTTACTCTAGCTTGATTTTTCCTTTTATTATCGTGTACAACTAAATAACCATTATTAAATCGTGCAATTCCGCTAACTGAATATTCACGCTCATCATGTATCTTTATCCAATTATTATTTTGAGTAAAGATAAAGCAGGGTATTAATAGAATAAGAAATTTATTCATCATTCCAACTTATAAAAGGATATTTTGATAAATAAGCATTATAATATTTTTTTTGATAAGTGACTTCTTTTTCTACCCATTTAGGTAATACGATTTCTTCATTTTCTGATTCAAGTTCCACTTCTGCAATCCACAAGCCTTTATTTTTACCATGGAATTCATCAACATCCCAGATTTTATTATTTGACATTACTTTATATCTTGTTTTTGAGATTATATCATTTTTGCATAGATGAAGTAATTTTTTCGCATCTTCAGTTGGTATTTGATATTCAAACTCATCGCGGGATAATCCAGTGCCTTTTGATTTTATAGTAAGTGTTGATTTGTCTTCTTTAATTCTTACTCTAGTAATTCCCTTTTTAGTTATTGCTAGATATCCTTGCTCATATAGTAGCCCTTTTTCATTTTTGGGCCAGTGATTAAGATTCATAAGAAATTTACGTTCTATTTCTTTTGCCATTTTTTACTTTCAATATATAGATCAAAGCTGATGTTAGTATTCCAGGATAGAATGGTTCAATATTAAATGGATAATTACCTAATAATAAGCCAGAGATTATCCATAGTATACTTATCAATGCGGGACAAACCATCATAAGAATTATACCACTCTTTAAGCTGTTATTAAATGATAAAAGAAATGGTATCACAAGTCCTGGTACAATTATTGATCCTAGGTTATACCATAGTTCTACTACTGATGGCATACTAAAAGCTAAAGTAAGTGCAATAAAGCTAGTAACCAAAAGACCTTTATGAATTAGTTTAGTAGATTCATTCTCCCATGAATCTTTTTTAGAAGAATTAGTTTTTATTTGCCATAAAATATCTCTTCCAAAAGTAATTGCGCTAATCATTCCAAGTGAATCTATGGTTGACATAATAGTTGCAAGTAGACCTGTAATAAAAATGCCATAAGCAATAGGAGGTAGCACTAAAGCTCCGAGCTTAGGATAAGCAAATAATGGATCAATGCCAGATAACATTGCTTTAGCATAGAGGCCAGTTGATAAAGTTAAAATATCAAATATAAACCAAAATATTATTGAAATAATTATTCCTTTTTGAGCAGTCTTTGGTGATTTTGCGGCTGCACAACGTTGATAGAATCCAGGATCTACAAATGTCCAAATGGCAATAAAGAACCAAACAAAAATATATTGAATAGAAGCACCACCAGTTATATTAAAATATGATTTTGGTAATGAGGCAGTAAGTTCAGAAAAACCACCAAATACTTTCATTGAATATATTAGTAAAAGTATAAAGCCCATGAACATGAAACCAAATTGCAGTTTGTCCGTTCGAACTACTGCTTTAAATCCACCAATAAAAATGTAACTCATGCTTATGGCTGTTGCGATTATTAAAGAAATTCCAAAAGATAAGCCCGTTATAAATTGAAGTAGAATACCGATGCTAAGGATATATGGAGCTGGACTAGCAAGTGCTAAAATATATAGTGCACTTACAACTCCTGCTGTTTTACCATATTTAGAATGAAATTGATCAGGAAGCGAAATAAATTTTGATTGATTAATTTTTCCAGCAATGAAAAATGCAAATAACAGTGCAAAAATATAGTAGGGTAGAGAGAAAATAAACCAAGTTTGTACTCCAAAATTAAATGTATTCTCACCTATCCCAAGTATACCCCCATACCATGTTGCCACTAAAGTAACAACAAAACCAGGAAGACTAAGTTTTCTTCCAGCGAGTAAGTATTCTTCCGGATCTTTATTAGAATAGTTTGACCGTATAAAGCCTAGAAAGACTAATGCACCTAAATAGATTATAAGTATAGATAGGTCAAGCCAATGCATTAATTAACTTTCAAAATGATTTCTAAAGACAAGTATAGGTCCAGATGAATTTACTTCAAATTGTTTAGCTAACGATTGATTTGAAATGGCTTTTGTAGAAGGATCTAATTCTGAACTATTTATTGGATATTTCAGTTCTTTTGTTGAAACAACCGTATTAAAATTTTTTACAAAAAGTGATACGTTGCTACCGGGAGTTGAATTAAATAATTTTTTACCGGTATGGCAAGTTATCGTTTGGTGATCCGTAACCATTTTTAATTCTATTTTATCGTAGTAATCAAACAAAATATAATGATTGGCTAAGGTCATATCTTCGCGTAGCCCAGTTGCGCCAAGAATAGTTAGTTTTTTAACATTATTTAAAATAGCCCAGTCTAAAGATTTCTCAAGGTCAGTATTGTATTGATTTGTATCATGAACTATTAACCCCTTAAATTCGATTTGACTATCCATTGAATCTAAATCACCAATAATAATGTGCGGCATCAAACTTAACTTTTCTAGTTTATTAATTGCACCATCGGTACAAATTACAGTTCCTGCATTTTCAAGAATCTCAAGTGGGGCTGAGGTTGATGGAAATAAGCCATTGGCTAAAATAATAACAGGAGATTTGAATAAACTTTTCATTTTCTAAGATCAAATTTATGCTTTATAAATTCACAAAACACAGGAAAGCCTAATTAAAAAGATGGATAAACTCATCTCAAAATATTCTGATCATCCCTTAAGAAGTTGGTTTATAAAGCAAAGTCTTGATTTTCCTGTGAGGACGATAATTTTTTCTCTATTAATAACCTTATTTACTGCTTCTGGGGCTCGGTTTTTTATCATTGATGATGATATGTTGAAAATTTTGCCTAAAGACCTTGATTCAAGGGTATCATGGGATTTGATTCAAGATGAATTTGGTAGTACAGAAGTAATATTTGTAGCCTTTGGAAAAGAAGGTAAATCAATATTTAATCCAGGCGCAATGGCAACTTTATGGGACTTAACTAAAGCTTTAGAAGGGACAAATCAGGTAGAAGAGGTTATTTCTATTTCTTCAGCCACTCGAATGGACAATAATGATGGTTTTATGGAAATAGATGATTTGCAATCTGAGAGGAATCTTAATCAAGAAGAAGTTGATAAAATTCAAGGATATCTTGATAAGAACCCAACAATTAAGAAACGATTTATAAGTGAAGATAATCAATATTTTTTGATTACAATACAACCTTATGAAAGCGGTGCTTTAAATACTTTTAGAGATTCAATAACAACTATATCTAGCCCAATATTAAATGACTATGAAATACATTATGGGGGCCAGGCTTATCTAACTGGAACCATGCCGGAATTAATCCGTGATGATGTTGTTGGGCTTGCAAGAATAGGTGTTTTAATAATGACTGTAATTTTACTTGCAAACCTTCGAAGTATTGCTGGTGTTACAATGGTGCTTATGCTTATTGGCCTATCTTTGATAGCAATGATTGGGGTACAAGGGTGGGTTTATCATTTAACAGGTTCTGATAGATTTCTTTTTACTTTAGCAAATACATCAATGCCTATTATTCTGCTAACAATTGCTAATTCTGATGGCGTTCATGTCATTTCTAAATTTTTTAAAGAATTGAGAGTAAAAAAAGACTCTCGCAAAGCTTTAGCCTCAACAATGGATTCACTTTTAATCCCAATATTTCTAACGACTATTACAACAATAGCAGCTTTTGCAACAATGACCGTTTCTCCAATAGAACCATTGTTTGGTTATGGAATAATTATTGGAGCTGGAATTGCTTGGGCTTGGTTTTTAAGCTCTTTATTACTTCCTGCAGTTATCAGTTTAAAAAAATGGGATAACAATTCTATTGCTATAAGACGAAGAAGTATTTTTGAGAATATTATTAAGAAATTAGGAAAAGTAGTATTAACCCATCCTAAATATGTTTTTACAGTTGGTGTCGCTTTTGTCATTATTGGGTGTACAGGTTTATCAAAAATTATTGTTGATGTAAATATGGTTAATTTTTTTGAACCAGGGACAGAAATTCGTGATTCAATGGATTTCTTAGATGAAAAGATGGCAGGCACTGTAGATATTAGAGTAAGGGCTGAAGGTGATATGAAAAATCCCGAAATATTATCAAGTATGCGAAAGCTACAAAATATTATGGAAGAAGACGAAAAAGTATCAACTAGCTTTTCAATTGCTAACGTTGTTGAGCAAATGCACCGAACTGTAATGGATGATGATCCAAGTTATGAAGTAATCCCAGATGATCAAGATAAAGTAAATAATCTTTTTACAATGTATTCAATGTCAGGTGATCCAGATGATTTTTCTTCGATGGTTGATTATGAATATAAGATTGGATTGATCACAGCATTTTCAAAGGTTATGTCAACTATTGAGATTTTTGATTATGTTGAAAAAATGAATCGAGAAGTTATGTCGCTTGAAGCCTCAGGTTTAGATCTTGAATTCACAGGAATGATTGTAATATTAAGGGACTTAGTTGATATGATTGTATCCTCATCGATTTTGAATATTGTATTTTCATTAATCATAATTGGTATCATTGCATCTATCTTCTTTAAAAGAATATTGTGGGGATTGCTTGCTGTTGTTCCTCTATTCTCAGCAGTTATAATCAATTTCGGGTTTATGGGATACTTTGGGATAGAGTTAAGTCATGTCACGGCTTTACTTTCTTCAATAATTATTGGAGTAGGAGTTGATTTTTCAATCCACTATATATCTCAGTTCCGCCGCTTATCTCGGACAGTTGAATCAAATAAACTTAGTCGTGAGGTTATAGATGACGTTGGTTATCCAATTATTCTAGATGCGGGTTCTAATATGGGGTTTGGAGCATTGCTTTTTTCAGTATTCCTCCCAATTCAAAACATTGGAGGACTTATGGTATTTGCAATGGTTTCAACATCAATAGGAACGCTTACCGTTCTTGCTGCTTTATCAGAATTATTGAAACATAGATTAATTGAAAAGGAGGATGCTTTAAGATGAAATATTTTTTACTATACTTTTATAGCGCATTTCTTTTTGGTCAAACAGGGCTTGAAGTTGCTAAAATGGTAGAAAATAGAAAGACACCAAATGACCAATCAAATACAACTAAAATGATTTTGACCAATTCAAAAGGTAAAAAAAGAATTAATATTATAAAGTCAAAATCTATGGACAGTAACAAAAAACAAATTATGTGGTTCTTAGAGCCAAAGGATGATAAGGGTGTTGCTTTTCTAAAAATTGAGAATCAAGGTAAGGATGATGAAATGCGTATGTGGCTACCAGCATTTAAAAAAGTCAGAAGGATTTCGTCAAAAAGAAAAGGTGATTCATTTATGGGCTCAGATCTTAGTTATGAAGATATGAGTAGTCGTAAAATAGAAGAACATAAATATTTAAGACTTGAAGATGAGATCATTAATGATCTTTTATGTTATCAATTAGAGGTGATCCCTAATGAGAAAGCTCGATCAGCTTATTCAAAACATCTATCTTGGATAGATCAAGCTACATTAATGATTATAAAAGAAGAGTCTTACGATAAACGTGGTGAGTTAAAGAAGACAAAAGAGTTCTATAATTCAGTTTTAAAAGGGTACTCTGTTATGGAGCGTGTTTTTGTAAAAGATGTGCAAAAAAATCATTCAACAGAAGTTACATTTGAAGGGTTGGAAGTTAACTTAGGTATTAAAGAAACTCTTTTTCAGGAGAAAAATCTAAAAAGGTTACCAAAAAATTAATTTTTAATAATTTTATAATATTCATGAAAAAATTTACTATTCTTTTAGCAATTTCTTTATCTACTGCACAAATTAATTATTCTGGTGAGCTGGCTGCAAAATATATGAATCGAATTTCTGATAAATCAGAAATAAATCTACCTTATCGAATGATTTCATTTAATCTGGGATATACTTTAGGAGCAATTGATATTAATACTGTCTCAGGTATTGAATACCGAAATAAACCTGCGGAGTCTAGCTATCTTCTTAGAGAAGCATACTTAGCTTATTACCCTCAATGGGGTGAAATGAAGATTGGTAAACAAATTCATGCATGGGGTAGTGTTGATGGTAATAACCCAACTGATAATTTAAATCCTTATGACTATTATTATCTGTTTAAGGTTGGAGAAGGAAGAAAAATTGGTGTCTTTTCATTTTCTACGAAAATTTACTTTGGCAACTCTAATCTAGAAGCGGTGATAATACCAAAATATGAAAAAAATAGATTTCCTTACGGAGAAAAAGATTTTCCATTATCTTCACCAGTTGAGCCTCAGATTGAATATCCTGTAAAAAATGAATTTCAATTTGGATTTCGCCTTCAAACACCAATGGGAGAAAGTGATTTAGGCTTATCAATTTTTAAAGGAAATGATCGATCGCCAACTATGACAGCAGCTAATGTTCTATTCGAAAATGAAAATAATTATCAGCTGAATCCTTTATTAGGGTATAGAGAAACAACTGTTTGGGGTTTAGATTTTGTAACATTCTTTGGTGATTTTACTCTAAGAGGTGAAGGTGCTATTTTTAAATCTAGGACACCTATTTTACAGTTAAACCTACTTAAAACTTCACCATCACTTTATGAACTCCAACAAGATATAACATATTCACAATATGTTATTCAGGTTGAATATTCAACCCCTTCTAATATTCTTTTATCTGGACAACTAATTGGTAATTCTCTTCAAAATGAGGCATATGAGTGGTATCATGCATCATCAAGTGAACTTGTGATCTTTCCACCTCCAAAGTTTCAACCAGGTATGGGTAATCCTTTAGCAATGTTTTCTGAACTTGCGCTTTTATTTAGTTCAACAGGCGTACTAATGGATGATCGGTTAGAATTAAAAGGGAATATGATGCTTAACCTCGATAAAAAAGGAAATATGCTTAGTGGATCAATTGGATATTCACCATTAATAAATTGGAAGTTAGAAACAACAATTACAAAGTTTACTGGTGATAAAGGCGATCTTGATAATACATTTACTATTATGGAAGATTTTTCAAATCTAGCTTTTCGTATGATATATAACTTTTAATAAATGAAAAATATAAACTTTAAAATCCAATCACATTATTTTATAAAATCATTATTGCTAATTATTACAATGATTTTTCCAATAATTAATAATGCCCAACAGACTGGCTTATCTATTATTGAAAAAATGGAACAATTGAAAAAACCTTCTGATAGTGAAACTATAATGAAAATGACCTTAGTCTCTAAAAAAGGAAATAAAGAAAGAAGTCGTTCTAGAGTACTTACTACAATTGAAAAAAATTATGAAGATGGTATTTATAAAATGAAATCACTTCTAAGGTTTTCGGAACCAAAAGAAGTAAATGGCACAGCTTTTTTAACTTGGGATCGTATAGATGCTAAATTCGATGACCAATGGTTATACTTACCGGCATTAAAAAAAGTTAAAAGAATACGTGCTAATGATAAAGAAAGAAGTTTCATGGGTAGTGACTTTACTTATGAAGACCTTTCAGGTCGTGATTTAAAATCTGATAATTATGAACTCATTGGTGAAGATGTTGTCCATGGGTCAGAATGTTATAAAATAAATGCAATTCCAATCGATAAAAAAACTCAATATGGGTCTCGTATGATTTGGGTCGAAAAAGAAAATTTTTTAATGAAAAAAGTGGAATTTTATAATAAAAAAGGTAAAAAAATAAAAATTTTAGATATTCCAAATCATGTAAAAAATGGAGATTATTGGATGGCAACAAAGTTGACAATGCATAATATTCAAAAATCTCATAAGACAGTACTAGAGGTTCTTAAGTTCAATTATGATCAAGGTTTAAATGATAATATTTTCACAGAAAGCTATTTAAAAAGACGATGATTATTTATAATAGAACTGAATACAGTGAATTAACAAATAATCAGTATAAAAAAGAAAAACGTCGTCTTCAGTTAGAATTATTAAAATTACAAGAATGGGTTATTAATTCTAATAAACGTATAATAATTTTGCTTGAAGGAAGAGATGCGGCTGGCAAAGGCTCTACAATTAAACGATTTATTGAAAATCTTATGCCCCAGGCCACAAAAATTGTTGAATTAGGTGTTCCAAACAAGAAGCAAGAAAAAAATTGGTTTAGAACCTGGGAGAAAAAATTACCAAAACCAGGTATGATAACATTTTTAGATAGAAGTTGGTATTCTAGAGCAGTTATTCAGCCAGCTATGGGTTATTGTACAGAAAACCAGTATAAATATTTTATGAAAAAAGTTAATGCTTGGGAGAAAAAATTAATTAATGATGGATTAGTATTAATAAAACTTTATTTATCTATTTCAAAAGAGAATCAAGAGCTCAGATTCCATTTTAGAAAAAATCATGAACTAAAATATTGGAAATTGTCTTCTAATGATTGGAAAGCTCATAAAAATTGGCAGTTGCTTACAGATTATAAAGAACAAATGTTTGAAAGAACTTCAACTAAAGATTCCCCATGGGTAGTTATTAATTCTGATAATAAAATGATAGCAAGATTAAATGCAATGAGGTACGTCCTATCTAATTTTGATTATCCCGGTAGAAAAGAGTTGAAGCCTAAAAAATGGTCTAAAGATGCACCTGTTTATAATTTGACTTTATATAATGTTAGGTTTAATAATCTTAAACGTGAACAATATGAATTATTAAATCGATTAAAAGGTCATGAATAGAAAACTTTAATTATTTTCTAATTTTATATCTAATGATTTAAGCAAAAAAAAGCTGGAATTGCTCCAGCTTTTTTTTTGAATTATATATAATTTATTTTAATTGATCAGTCCAAGAAGCTTTCAGTAATGCAACAGAAGGATCTTCTGTATTTGAAACAAGAACATAGCCATTTTTATATGCAAGTCCTTCAGGTTCACCCTTACTTTCGCCATCGGTTTGAGAGGTATAATCATTCATTTCAGTTATAGCACCTGAATCATATTTTGGATTTGCAGGATCAGTAATATTATAAACGACTACTGCACCAGCATCTTGTAAAGTGGCTAGAACAAAAGTTTTTCCACCTGCTTCTGCAATAACTACTTCTTCAGGTTCTATTCCTTTACGTTTGTCATCCCAATCCCAATTACTAGGTAGATCATTAGCCATTCGAATAAAATTTTGACTTGTAGGTTGCCCATTTGCACCAATCGTATGAACACCAATTGTGCCATCATATTCACCACCTGTACAAATTAACGTTCCATCACTATTTACCCATATACCATCTGGTTCATGTTCTGGGTTTGTATAAGCTAAACGATTTTGCAAAATATCTGGAGGAGATGATAGTGAAAACCAACCGATTTCATTTGATTCTTGAAGTGTCATATAAACGGTATTTCCATCAGGCGCTATTTTTACACCTTCAGGCTCGGCAAGGTTTCCATTCGCTCCCGTATGGGTAATCTTCATATCTTTTACTAATTTACCTGAACCAATACCGCCACTAATATCATAGACAGAAACACCTGGGAAACCTAGTTGATCGCAACCGCCATCAACGCCATCTTCATAATCAAATTCGTTCACAACTACAACATATCCGTTATCTACAGCAATATCTACAGCATCTGGATTGTACCCTAATTCATAAGGGCCTGATTTTTGCAGAGTTGCAGTATCAATCAGGTAGAGTTCACCTCTTTTACAAGCACCTTTAGAAACCACTACAGCTAGAATAGATTCATCTACGCTTACATCTATTGAAGAACATTCAGCATCAGCATCGTCTGTAATTTGTACATTTTTGCCACTCATTGAAATGCCAGTAGAAGTGATATTAATAAAATCAACTGTATTTTGTTGCGAATTAACTATTACACCTTTTTCATCATTAATAAATCGAACTAGTTCAGGCTGAGATTGCGAACCATCACCAGTGGTGATTTTATCAACTAAAGTTATATTAAAATTATCAACAATTAACTTTTCTTCAGCCTCTTTGTCTTCGCAACCAACTAAAGTTAGCACAAATGATAATCCTAAAATTGATAGAAAATTTTTATAATTCATTATTTTACCTTTTTTGAAATTATTTTATTACTTATTTAATTGAAAATTGATGATTGTATTTAAACTATATATAAACTGGATTTAAATAAATTATAATATTCATTAAAAACTTAATTCAAACTGAATTAGCAGCTGATTATCTTTAACATTCGGCTGATAATCTCGATCCTCACTAGTAGCATCATCTCTACGGTCACCAGTAACTTCATCTAGTAAATAATATTCTATCTTTAATTTTGAAAAACTAGTTATATCATATATAGATGCAAGCGTTAATAATTTTCTATCCCATGTTTGTGGGTCTTTCAATTGAGGAAAAAAGTTTTTTCCACCCGGGTCAATTCTAAGTTCACCATATCTCAAAAGTACTAAAAGATCTTTCTGAACGTTCGAACTTACTTCACCATAATAACCATTTCTTTTCAAATAGCCGTCAGTTGAACCAATAAATTCTCCACGAACAAGAGAATTGAATATATTTAATTCTCCCCTTACACCATACCAGGAGTGATCTATGTTTGCATCTTTTGAAAGAACATCGTCAGGTTCTAAAGTCGCATAATAATCAAAATCATAGTGTAATCTTTTCTTCCAATCTTCATCATCTATTAGCTTACCTGTATAGAACCAACTTTGTACTTTAAATGAATTAAATTTTAATCCGCCCCTAACTCCAACTTCATATGTTTGACCATCGACTTTTTCGCTATCTCCATAAACAAGCATTCTAAATGATTTATCTTCTACTGCATCATCATATCCCAATGGTCGTTTAAGCGCAATTGAAGCTCCATATTCAAACATTGAATTCTTCCTACTTATATCTAAATGGTATTGTCTTCCCTTCCAATATGCCGTACCAATGAGGGGGTAACCTTCTGTTTTTCTTTTGATCGCTACAGCGGGTCTATTTTTTCCAAGCTCAATTTTTAAATCTTCTTTCTGAAATAATAAATAATGCTTGTCAGCATAGGCTCCATTATCATTAAATCTGAGACTAAATCTGTATGAAATTGACGGGGAATAGATTACGTTTAAATCTAGAACGGCTTTGTCAATTCTTGTATGCGGACTTCGAGTCTCAATCTTTTTAAGAAATCCTTCTCTATTTCCAGCACCACCTTTTCCTTCAACGTCAATAAACTCCATTTCTACTTCACCAGAAAGTTCAATGTTAACACCTGAAGGTATTGTTATAGTGATAGGCTTTTTATTAGGAATAGACTGAGAGTTCAAGGGAACAATTAAAAATGTAACAATAGTAAATAATAGTTGTTTTTTCATACCAAAATTGTAGCCCAAACAGATTAATTAATTTTAAATCAAATATTAACAAATTGTAAACAACCGATGAGATTTGTTTACATGAAATTAATAATACATCAATAAATAATTAATATTAATGACTTATAGTTCAATGTAAAAAAATGTCTTTTTTAATTAAAAGAGAGAGTAAAATATTTTGAATAAGTCATCAGTTACATCAAATAGTTTAGTAAATGTAAATTCCAATTTAAAATGGAATGAATTATTGAATTTCGAAGATAAACTAGTTCTAATTGTGGATGATGAAAAAGATTTAAGGAAAATCATAAGCTATAATTTAGAACAAGAAGGTATTAAAACTATTGAAGCATCAGATGGTGATAAAGCAATCAATGCATTAAATCAAAATCCGAGCTTAATTATACTGGATATTATGATGCCTGGTAAAGATGGTTATGAGGTCTGTAAGATTATCCGTGATAGTGGCAATACAGTCCCAATCGTTTTTTTAACTGCAATGGATAGAGAATTTGATGAAATAAAGGGGCTTGAAGCAGGCGGAGATGATTATATAAGAAAACCTTTTAGTCCCAAACTTCTTGTTGCACGCATCAAATCTGTTTTAAGACGCGTTGATCAAATAAGTAAAAAAGGTACTTTACTACGCTATCAAGGATTAGAAGTGAATACTAATAATTATATAGCTTCAGTAGATGGAAACGAAATTCAATTACCTCGAAAAGAATTTGAATTATTGGCTTTTTTTATGAGCCAGCCAAATATTATTTTTCAACGTGAAACACTTTTAGCCTCAATTTGGGAAGAGGATGTTTATGTGGTTGATAGAACTATTGATGTTCATATCAATCGAATTAGATCAAAGTTAGGCCCATACCGTAAATGGATTGAAACACTTAAAGGTGTTGGCTATCGATTTAGACCAAAAGATTAAAAAAATTATTGTTTAAAATTCGACAAAAATTAATTGCTGTACTTTTAGTTGTAATAGTAATAAGTGTGGTTGCGCCTACAATTATTCTCAATAGTGAGACTAATAAAGAAGTGAAAATAGAATATGCAAACACACTTAAATCACATATAGAATCTTTTCTACTTTATTATAACTCAAGTAATCTAAACCCTTTTGAAGTTGCAAAAAAATATGGAGAAGCAACGGGCTTAAGAGTTACTCTTATTGATTCTAAAGGTGTTGTTATTGGAGAATCAAATATTTCAAAAGATGATCTATATACAATGGATAATCATTTGCAGAGACCTGAAATACAAATTGCTGATTCTTTAGAAAGCGGATCCATAACTCGTTATAGTGAAACGTTGAAAGTAGATTTTATATATCTTGCAAAAAAAGTCGAGCTGAAAGAAATCAAATATATTAGAATTGCTCAAGAAATGGCTTTAGTAAATATCCTGTTAGAAAAAAGACAATTACAACAATTAAGCGTTATTATAGCAGTTTTTATTGGTCTTTTAATTTTAGCAGTTTTGATTGATCGATGGATTAATACGCCAATTAGAGAAGTTGCAAGAGTAGCTAAAGAGCTTGAGGCAGGCAAATTAAATAGTAGAATAAATAATATTGTTGGAAATGATGAGATTAGCCAATTAGCAAGAATTATTAACGATGGAGCTGAAAAGCTAGAGACAGATATATCATATTTAAATAAATTGAGTGAAGTGAGATCTGAGTTTTTAATCAATGTTACGCATGAACTTAAAACACCTATTGCCTCAATCTCTGGTTATCTTGAGACTCTTCTTGATGGCGCAATTGATGATAAGGAAGTCAATCGGTCATTTATAAAACGTTCATTAAAAAATTCTAAACGTTTAGAAGCTTTGGTTACAGATTTAGTTGATATATCCAGGATTGAGACTGGTGAATTAGCTATGGATTTTAAAGTATTTGATATTATAGCTATTCTCAATGAAGTTGTAAATGATGCGAGACATCGAACAAAAAATAGTGAAGTAGATATAAAATTTAAAGAACAAGGATCAGAACAAATATTAGTTAAAGGTGATCCAAATAGAATTAGACAGGTCATAGATAATTTGGTTTCTAATGCAATAAGGTATACAGATAAAGGTGAAATAAATATCTTATTAAATAATATTGATCAAAAATATTTAATAGAAATTTCAGATACTGGGTTAGGTATTCCAGAAGAGGCGATTGAAAGAATATTTGAACGTTTTTATCGTACTGATAAAGCAAGAGACAGGTCTAAAGGAGGAACAGGGCTCGGTTTATCCATTACAAAACATATTATAGAAGCTCATGGATCTGAGATAAAAGTAAAAAGTGAGGAAGACAAAGGCTCTACTTTTTCTTTTTATTTAGAAACTTGATGCAACTTTTTTCCAGATAACTCTTTATAATATTTTTTATATTTTTTTATCTTTTCTTTATCAATTTTAGATAATTTTTTTGAAGAAATCTTTGTTAAATAATTATCCTCTAAATCTGCTAATTTTACTTTTACAGCCAATTGACTTTTTTTTAATCGTGAAATATAGTTTGAATACTTTTCATAGTCTTTTCTTGATAATAGATCAATAGTATGACAAACATTTTTACTAAAACCTGAATTTAATAGATCGTCTAAATTCATTTTTTTTGATTCAACAACATCATGTAGAACAGCTACAATTCTTGACTTTTTATCATCCATCTTCATCATCACTCTAATTGGATGCAGTATAGCAGGTTCTTTAGATTTACCTTTTGTTCCAGCATGTACAATACTAGCTATTCTAATGGCTTTATTAAGGTTATCTTTTTTCATAAGTTCAGACTTAATTATATAAGTTTATAATTTGTTAATATTAGAAATATGAGACTTCATAATTAAATTCGCAAGCTAACCAGATAAAAATAATGCAAGAGTAGATGAATAACAATGATCAATTAATATCCACCCTTAAGGTTATAGCTATTTTAACCGTTCTATATCTTTTTCTTGTAAGTATTGGAATGATTGGAGTAGCCTTTAAAGGATTGGGTCGAAATTTTGCAGAAACTCTTTTTCAAAGTGAAGCAAGTCCATTCATTGGACTATTTATAGGAATATTAGCTACAGGATTAATCCAATCTTCATCAACAACGACATCTCTAGTTGTTGGCATGGTTGCTGCTGGTACATTTGGTGATGATACGAATATTGCTGTTGCAGCAGCAGTTCCATATATAATGGGTGCAAATATTGGAACTAGTATTACAAACACGATAGTTGCCCTTGGTCATATTGTAAGGGTTGATGAGTTTAAAAGAGCATTTTCTGCTTCTGTTGTACATGATTTTTTTAATATTCTTGCTGTTACAATATTATTGCCTCTTGAACTAATATTTGGGATAATTAGTCGCTCTGCACTGTGGTTATCATCTTTCTTTTTGGGTGGCTCTGAAATCTTGATCTTTAAAAGTCCAATTAAAGTAATTACAGCGCCTACTGTTAATTGGATAAAAGAATTATTTTATAAACAAAATTTTATTGATCCAAATGGATTGCTTCTTATTATTGCACTTTTATTACTTTTCTTTTCTTTAAGAAGTTTGACAAAGCTAATTAAAAGTCTTGTGATGGAGAAGTTAGAAGCTTTCTTTGATACTCATATTTTTAAAACTTCCTTAAGAGCTGTTTTTTTTGGGATAATAATCACAATATTAGTACAAAGTAGTTCTATTACAACTTCTCTAGTAATTCCTTTAGCAGGGGCTGGAATTTTACATTTACGACAAATATTCCCTTACACATTAGGAGCCAATCTTGGTACAACTGTGACCGCATTTTTAGCTAGTATGGTATCTGGAACTGTAGC
>CERV01071473.1_pt1 | contig 17196 bp, 10 predicted proteins | sample 530871 | NCBI WGS metagenome assembly CERV01 (sample SAMEA2621045, study PRJEB7988) | marine metagenome | biome: marine biome (ENVO:00000447); feature: deep chlorophyll maximum layer (ENVO:xxxxxxxx); material: "saline water (ENVO:00002010), including plankton (ENVO:xxxxxxxx)" | depth 50 m
ACATTATAACCAGTATGTATTTCAAGTCCACTTTTCCAGGCCCAGTGTGTATCTATATGAGTATATGTTGTGACTATATTACCTTTTGTATCAAAATAATATCTTCCAGAAATATGAGGTCTATACTCAAGAAGTTTACGATCTTCTCCAACTCTTATGGTCTTAAAAATCAAATATGATGGTTTTTTAAATGATGATCTTTCTAAATACCCAACTTCAGGATTAAAACCCTCACCAACCTCAGAATATTGAGCATATATATTCCAACTATTCCAATCATAGTTTGCAGAAAATTTAAATGCGTGATCGTTTGAATTAATAAATGGAGTTGAACTTTTAGACATAAAACCAGAAACTTTTGCCTTCTTTCCAATACCCCAAACACCATCTAAAGCATAAACCCTATTATAATCATCCATAGCACCAGTTTTATTATTTTCAATGCCATCTCTTGAAATGTATGCAAGACCTATTGAAGATCTGGAATTTTTAAAATTATGGTTTACCCTGGCTACACTATAATTATTTTTTGATACAACATTTTCAACATCATCTGTAACCATTGAAAGAACTCCTATATTAGTACTTCCTATTTTCCCAGATAGTCTTCCTCCTCCTAGTATTGGTACTACTGAACCATTATCAGATATTCCAATTTTTCTACTAAAAAAGAGATCTATCTCTCCAGGGCTTCCTACTGAAAATTGACCTGCATTTTCTAAAAAAAATGATCTTTTCTCAGGATAAAATAGATTAAACCTGTCAAGATTAACCTGTTGTTTATCAACTTCAGCTTGAGCAAAATCAGTATTATATGTTAAGTCTAATGTTAATGATGGTGTAATACTATATTTTAAATCAGCTCCGAATTCTACATTAGAAGATGTATTGTTATCTATAGAGTTATTTGTAAACTGAGTTAATCCATATGGAAAAAATTTCAAATTTCCAGGTTTCTTTAATGAAATACCATTCATTTTACCAGCTAAAGACACTCTTTTAATTCCAAAGTTAAATCCAAGAGGCAATGCTGCCCAGAAAGCAATTTCATTTGATTTACTAATATTTCTTTGAAAATTAATTCCCCAAATTTTATTCTCACCTGGACTAAACCTCAAAGATTTTAGAGGAATAGCAAATTCTGCACTCCATCCATAATCACCAACTTCTGTCTTTACATCCCATGAAGCGTCCCAATTTAAATTTGTGCCCCCTATTACTCCACCTTGTTGTCTTTGAGCTGTTCTATTACCAACACCCTCATTATCAATCTGAGCATCATACTCCATACCTGCAGAGTTAGTTCCAAATAAAAACCCATTCTGTTGGTCATTATATGTATCTATAATAAAAAGAAAACTATCGTCATCATCCAGACTAGCATCTCTTCTAGAATCTGAAACCACTAGTGTATTTGGACTTGAATCATAACACACCACACCAACAAACATAACTGTTTTAGAAAATGCTACTTTAATATCTGTTTTTTCAGATGAAGAGAGACCAAATGATGGTTTTGTCTGAACCATAGGGCCAATAGATTGTAAGTTTTTCCAGATTTCATCTTCTAAAATATTACCATCCAATTCAGGAGAATTTTCAAGTAAATTAGCTTTAAATGAAGGTCTTTCTGGGAGGGTTTCAATCTGAGACAAAGTGATAAAAGGAATAAATAGTAAGAATAAAAAATTTTTCATAATTAAAATTTATTGAATTGGATACATGTTAAAGTTTTGTTCATCAAAGTATTTAATCCTATTAGGTATTGCTTCTTCTATTCTTTTCTTTAAGTTATCTGATATTCTATCAGATCTATATCTTATTGCAAGATATGGTAAATAACTTTCTGCTACATCCTCTCTAATTGGATTATCTCTGGCATAGGTAGATATAAATTCACAGTCTTTATCTTGAGCAGATAACCATCCTTCAGATTCAGCATGATAGGAATCAAGAGATGTGTGAGATGCCTCATGGACAAGTGTCTCTTCCAATATCCCTTGATTCTCGTAATTTTTTTCGGACCAGTCAGTATGAATTAAAAGGTTATTGTTACCTCCACCAAAGGGTTCATCTCCCCTATGAATCCAGGATGTCTTGACATCTTTTCTGAGCTGTGTAGTTAGTCTACCTATTACCTCAGCATATTTTAAAGCATATACCTGTGCATTTTCCCATGTTCCAAACTCAGGATTTACTTGAATCTCAATACTTAGTCCATCATCATATTCAGCTGGGAATAAGTAGGGTTCTAATGTTATCCATCCTGACCTCCTATCATACATCTGTCTAGTTCCGGTACCTGAATAAGATAAACTGACAAAAGTTGTGGGGTCTTCTGGAGTTATAATATCAGGATCAATGAAAATAGTTCCTCCAAAAGGAGGATTATAATTATTATCACAAGCCTCAGGCTGTATTGATTTATCTGATGAACAAGAGAAAATTAAAAATAGAATAATTAATCTTTTCATTATATAATGTTAATGTAGTTATATTATTGATTAAAATAATACTTTTTACTAATGAAAAGTATTTTAAATTATCTAATACTGATTTTAATAATTTCATGTTGCTACCTAGGAGAGATCAAATAGCAATTTTAAAATAGTAAGATTTTAATTCTTTCTTTTAAATAATGCATATATATATTTTCTGGTATTACCATTTGATGGATGAGTATACAAATGATTAAATGATTTAATCAGACTAAAATCATTTCCTAGTCTATCTAGTAACATTTCTTCATTATAATTCAAGATATCTAAACCACAACATTTCTTTGCTCCATCTATGGCAAATTCAGAGAATATAACATATCCACCATCTTTGACTTTGCTTTTAAGCAAATTAAAGTAATTATCTTGTTGTGATTGTTGAACAAAAAAATGTAAAACAGCTCTATCATGCCACAAATCAACCATTTTAAGATTTAACAAGTCTGTTGGATTTGTAAGGTCATCTACTACGAATGATAATCCATCAGTATTATTTATAGAATATTTAAGTTTGTCTATTGCTCTTTGTGATATGTCATTTATAAAAATATTTGAGTATCCAATATCTTTTAATTTTTGAATAAGTTTAGTTGCTCCTGCTCCAGCATTAAATAATAATGCATCATTAGAAAGACTACATTTATTAATTAAATTTAAAGATGATATTGGATCATTTTCATACCATCCCAAATCTTCTACAGGTTTAAGATAGGCTTTATCCCAGTGGCTTTCATAATCATAATCCTTATTCATAAATCAGTATATTTAAAAAATCTATTTTTTCATTCTCATATTAAATAACAATTTATAATATTTACAGATATGACTAATAAATTTCCTCGATTTTCAAGAAAAGATCCTAAAATGTTTTTTAAAACATTAAACTCTAGAGTAAATAATTATTTTAAGGATAATAAATTAAGGAAAACAGGTAATTGGAAACTCTACTCTAAATCATTAATAATTTTTGGGATTTTTGCAATCCCTTATTTTCTGATTATGTTGTTTGATCTTAATCAATGGATTTGTTTAGGTTTAATTATGATATCTGGAGTTGGAATGGCTGGAGTTGGAATGAATATTATGCATGACGGGAATCACGGATCCTTTTCAAGTAAAAAATGGGTTAATAAACTTATGGGAAGTAGCATATATATTCTTGCTGGAAACGCATATAACTGGCAAATTCAGCATAATGTTCTTCATCATACATACACTAATATAAAAGGTCATGACGAGGATTTGGATGCCGGTAGAATACTTCGTTTTAGTGAACACAGTAAATGGAAACCTCATCACAGGTTTCAGCATATTTATTCTTTTTTATTATATGGACTAATGACTATTAATTGGGCTATAATTACTGATTACTTTCAAACGAAAAGATACATTAAAAGAAAACTGTCTTTTAAAAAATTTATAAATCCCACAAAACAGTGGATAAACCTTTTATTAACTAAGATATTATATTATTCTATTTGGATAGTCCTTCCAATGATATACCTTGACCTAGCTTGGTGGAAGATATTAATTGGGTTTTTTATTATGCATTATACAGCGGGAATCATTTTAAGTACTATTTTTCAACTTGCTCACATTGTAGAAAAGGTTAAAATGCCATTACCTAGTAAATCTTTAGGAATGAAGAATTCCTGGGCAATACATCAACTATTTACAACTTCTAACTTCTCAACTGGAAATAAAATAATGAATTGGTTCTCGGGAGGACTAAACTTTCAAGTTGAACACCATTTGTTTCCTAACATCTCTCACATACATTATAAAAAAATATCTGAGATAGTAAAAAAGACTGCAAAAGAATTTAGTCTGCCTTATAATGAATACAAGACTACAAGAGAAGCTCTTAAGTCTCATTTTCTTTTTCTTAAATCAATGGCAAAAAAGCCTCTTGCTCTTAACTAATTATTCCTTGCACCAGGTGTAGGAATATTAAAAAATATCCATTCTTCAAAATTATTAGGATCCCTTCCCATAGAAATATCTGTAGTCTGCTCAGAAAAAGTTAAAGAGTCTACAATTGATATCTTATCACTTGAAATTAAAATGATTGACTCACCACCCTTCTTTAATTTTTTACTTACATGCGTTGGTCCCTGTTCCTGATCATCATCACACCAAATAAGTAAATATCCTTTAGAAGGAATAGTTGTTTTTGATGGGTCAGTACTTGGTATCTGATAGGGGTTATCATCATTAGGAGTATCAGTAAAATACATTCCTCCAATATCAATATCATCAGGTGTATCATTATAGAGCTCTACCCAGTCATCATAATCATTAGACTCATCAGGACAGCATTCATCATTACTTGCTAAAAATTCATTAATAACTAGACCTCTGCTAGTATTTTGAGTTACATCTACCTCATCACAAGAGATGAAAAAGATAACTAATATTATAAAATTAAAATTTCTCATTGGTATTAATTTAGTGATTGATTAATTGAATATTTTAAATAATTAATATTATTAGTCCATTCCTGAGAGGTAGGTTCTTCATCTCCGTGAATTGAATGTGCTTGTTCAACTCCATCCTTTATCTGATCAGACCATTTATCTAGAAGAGAGTTAATATTAGTCATATTATATAATTGATTTTGAAATATTATATCTAGACTATCATATTCTTCTCTATAACCTGAAAAAGATCCAATTATTTTATCACAAGCAGCTGATTTTTGTAATAGATTAAATGCACCATAATTAAAACCATTACAATTATTAGAAGTTTCATACCATTTATCTTTAATCGGTGTAACTGGATTTATATTTTGAATTAAATTTTCAAAAGCATTATCTAGATCCCATGGTATGAATTGTAGTTTATCCTGATTTGGATCTTCATACCAATAATAATTGTGATTTTCATAGTTCTCGCCATCTTCATGATAAAAATGTAAGGCTCCATCATCATTTGCAATCCTTCTATCAACTAAAATAGTTTTTAAAAAAGTCTCTTTATCTATCCAATTATCAACTATATCTTTTGCATCTAAATGATTTACTACACCTAGTTGATCAGAAAATTTTTTGATTTTAGAAACATCAGATATTTCTTCATTTGTTTTTAATCCATCAATAAAATAATCTTCATTTCTATTTTCTCCTGAACTATTTACAGGCCAAACTTCCTTATATAAATTTCCATCAGGGTTATTAAAATGTGTATTTGTAAAAGGCCCATCTACGTTTTCAGTATTAGCAAAAACTCCATTAAACTCACCATTTATGTAAATTAAGGCGTGATTTGATCTAGGTGCTGTTATACCAAAATTTCTAAACATATAATACCCCAACCTCTCGTGCATTTTTGATTTATCAAGATTTTGAGAATGAAATTGAAGTTTTTTCATCCCATAAAATGTTTTGTCACCTCTCCAATTAATTTTAATTTTCATTGAAAGTTTAGGGCACGTTTTGTATCCACTTGGGTTTGTCCAATCTTCATTAGATAAACATCCGACCCATGCCCCAACTGATCCCTTATACCTTACACCAACATTTTTTATAATTTTATCTTCAAAAACTAAAAATCCTTCCACATATTTCTCAGCAGCTGGGTTACTGTTGATTTCATTCAAATTATTTTGAGTTAAAAATATATCAAACCTATGAAATTTATTTTGATCATATATGTAATCAGATGAATGATTATCTTCGTTATTATATTCTTCAAAAGAATCAATAATTTGACTCATATCTTCTTCTTCACTTAGATTAATTTGTGAACTCCTATTGCAGGATATAAAAGCTATAATTGTAAAGAAATTTAATAAGAGTCTTAATTTTATATTTTTAATATTGATCATAAATATTTTAATTTAATTATAGATCATATTTAACTTTTTAAAGTTATATATTAGATTACATATATGAAATACTTAATAATTATACTATCATTTGTTTCTTTGTCCTGTGGAGCTTCTAAAGACAAAGTTACTGTCTATATGTCACCAACTTGTGGATGCTGTAAAAAGTGGGTGTCCCATTTACAAGACAATGGTTTTGAAGTTGAATCAATTTATGAAAATAATATGAGATCAATCAAAACAAAATATAAAATTTCTCAAAAAAATACTTCTTGTCATACAGGAATAATTGGTTCATACTTCATAGAAGGTCATGTCCCAGCAAGTGACATTAGAGAACTTCTAGCTAAAAATCCAGATGTTGCTGGACTTACTGTACCTGGAATGCCTGCAGGAACTAATGTTCCAGGAATGGAAACAATTAATGAAAAAGCCGAGTACGATGTCCTCTATGTCAGAAAAGATGGTTCTTCGGCAGTATGGAAACATTACAATTAATAAAATTTGTTAAAAAATCCTACGGGTTAAATATTAAAAGTTTAAAAAAACTCAATGGATATGATAACGAAAATTATCTTTTAGATTCTCATGAAGGGAAAAAATTTATTTTAAAAAAATATCCTTTTTCCAAGAATAATATTTCTTTAATATCTTCAGAAAATGATTGCTTAATTCACTTAAATAAAAATTCTAATAACTCATACCCAGAACCTATTTTTTCTAGAGGTAATAAATACTTAGAGATTATAGGTTCAAAAAATGATAAATATATTATAAGAGTATTATCATATCTTAAAGGAAAATTTTTAGGGGAAATAAAAGTGAATGATGATATTCTTTCATCAATCGGAGAAATAGTTGGAAAACTAACTAAACATTTAAAAAATTATTCTAATGACTCAATATCAAGTAGAAAGTGGGAATGGGATATTCAATACTTACATCTTAATAAAAAACTTTTAAAACACATAGAAGATCCAAACAAAAGAAAAATTGTGATGTATTTCTTTCAACAATTTGATGAATTTGTAAAACCTAAACTTGAAAAACTTAGAACATCAATAATCCATAATGATACTAATGAGTGGAATATATTAGTAAAAAAAAATAAAGATTTAGGTATTATAGATTTTGGAGATTTAACAGAATCTCAGTTAGTAAATGAGGTAGCAATATGTATGACATACGCTTCATACGATAAAGAGAAACCTCTAGATTCTGCATCATTAGTTCTTAAATCATATAATAAAATAATAAGATTGACAGATACTGAAGTTTCGTTAATTTATTATTTGATGGCAGCTAAGTTGTGTATAAGTGTATGTAATTCAGCATATTCTAAAAAATTAAATCCAGAAAATAAGTATGCTCTTATATCTGAAAAAAGTGCATGGAAAATGCTTAAATATCTAATAAAAATAAGTCCAATACATGCTGAAAATACTTTTAGAAAGGCCTTAAATAGGAAAATAACCAAAATTAAAAGTATTAAAGAATATATAAAAAAAAGGCATTCTATAATAAGTCCAATATTTTCTCTGAGTTATAAAAAACCTATTGCTTTTGATAGTGCTGCTTTCCAGTATATGTTTGATAAAAGTGGAAATACATTTCTCGATGCATATAATAATATTCCAATAGTTGGTCACTCACATCCAAAAGTAACTAGAGCTATATCAAAACAAATAAATAAACTTAATACAAACACTAGATATATATATGATCAACTCTATGATTATGGTTCTAGATTGATTAAAAAGTTTCCTAAAAAATTAAGTAAAATTTATTTTGTGAATTCTGGAAGTGAGGCAAGTGACTTAGCAATAAAAATTGCTTTTTCTCATTCAAAAAAAAATAAAATAATGGTTATTGAAAACGGATACCATGGGCACACACAAAGAGGTACTGATATAAGTCATTATAAATTTAATAATGAAAAAGGGCAAGGAAAAAAAGATTATATAATTAAAGTGCCAATGCCTAATACTTATAATAGTATTTATAAGCTCCCAAAAATAAAAATTGGTAAAAAATATGCTGAAGATGCAATAAATAAAATAGATGATGTTGCAGCTTTTATTTCTGAACCTATATTAGGATGTGGTGGACAAGTACCTTTAGCAGAAGGTTATCTAAAAGAAATTTATAGAGAAGTAAGAAAAAGAGGCGGAGTATGTATTAGTGATGAAGTCCAAACAGGATTTGGTAGACTTGGAAAATATTTCTGGGGATATGAGATGCATAAAGTTGTACCTGATATAGTTATTTTAGGAAAGCCAATGGGCAATGGTCACCCTATTGGTGCAGTTATCACAACTGATGAAATAGCTAAATCTTTTGGAAAAGGAGTAGAGTTTTTTAGTTCATTTGGAGGAAATCCCGTTTCTTGTGCTGCTGGAATTGCAGTTTTAAATGTACTTGAAGAAGAAAAATTACAGGAAAATGCATATAATGTTGGTAAGTATTATATGAGAAAACTTAATGAATTAAAAAAAGAATTTAAAAATATTGGAGATGTTAGAGGTTCTGGATTGTTTATTGGAATAGAAATAATAAAAGAAAACTCAAAAATTCCTGATACTAAATTAGCTCAAACGATAAAAAATGAGTTTAGAAAAAATCAAATTTTAGTAGGTTCTGATGGACCTTATGATAATGTAATTAAAAGTAAACCCCCTATCTGTTTTTCTAAAGAAAATGTAAATGAAGTTGTTTATATATTTAGGAGTATTCTAAAAAATCAAAATAATTAAATTAATCTTGAGATAAAATTAATACTAAACCTTTATTAGCTTCTAGCTTTATTTTTTCTCCTATTTTGTATTTTTTATAATCTTGAAGATCTTCTATTTTAGGACTTATTAATTCTGCAGATGTAGGGGAAATATTGACTTTATCCCATTCAATAAATAGATCTATAAATTCATCTTTATTAGACCATGAAGCAAGAGAAATTAACACCTTATCATCTTTTTTATAAATAGTACACTTTATATCATTATTTTCAACTTTGATAGGTGAATAGTCTACCCAGTAGCCTATCATTCTACTATCAGAAATACCAAAATTTTCAAAGAGATTCCAAATGTTTCCTGGGTTATATTTATGATAAACTCTTGTAGTCATACCATAAACTAAACCATGGTATGGTCTTCCTCCCTTCTCTAGCATTTCACCAGTTAAACCAAAAGGAATTCCAGAGACCTCTGCCATCCAATAATCAGGTTCAAGTTCATATTCAAAATACTCACCAAACCATAATCTAGATACAAAAGGAAAATGTTCCATATAAAGAAATGCGCTATTTATATAACCATCTCTAACGTTAAACTGATTTGCAGAATGAAGATCAATTATAAAAGAATCTCTATTTATACTAAATACATTTGCTATTCTTTTTACAGTACTTCTACTAAAAGCAATATCGTCTAAATATAAACCGTCAATAGAATTATTTTTTGCAAGCCAATTGATACCTTCAATATAATAATTGGTCCATCTAGAAGTCCCTTTATTTAAAATTGATGCGTCATTTACCCTAACAGCATGCCATGCTGAGTGATAATTTGATTTTAAATGTTCCTGCAACCAGCTGTGACCTCCACCATTACCATCATTAAAAATTTCAGTACCTAAACTTCTAAGAGCAAATATTTCATGGGTTTTATAAGTTAATTCTCTAATAGTATTATATAGTTTAACCTTTATACCTTTAGAATGTGCTTCATCTATATATTCTTTTTGTTTATCAATATTATAAAAAGGATAATTTATATAAGGGTTAATTTCATTTGCATGGTGAACATTTACAATTGTTCCATTTAACTTTAATACAGAGTCAACAGGGATATATTTATGAACAAACCTAGTATTAAAATGTTCTTTTGTATCAATAGCTTTAAATGGTGTAACTAAAAATCTTATATTAAAATTCAGAGTATCTCCCTCATTCACTGATCTTTCACCAGAATAATTGTTTATATCTACTACTCCTTTATTTTTTTTTATTGATATTCCACCCTTTGAGTTATTATACCAAGATTTTGGAAGATTTAAAGGCTTTGATCTATAAAAATTAGTATTTAATGGTCTCTCATAATTATTATCTCTCAAAACATACTGAAGCCCCTTATTAATATTACCTAACCATACTCCTTCTTGATGTTTAGAAACATCCCACTTCCAATCTATATTATTAGTCAATTCTCCACCTTTCTTTCCTAAACCTAATATATATTTTGAAGCATCTTCATTTAAAGAAATTTTAAGTGATACATCCTTTAAATTAATATCATTTCTAGCAATTAATTGAATCTTATAATCTATCATGCCATCATATTCCAATATCCCAGAGATAATTAAATTGAAGTTCTTAGATTGGTTTTTTGATATCCAGTTAACACTAGCTCTATTGCTTTTAAATATATTAAATAATGAGTTTTCAAAATTTTCTAAATCTCCATTTTTATTTTTAACCTTGAAATCTATCTTGTCAGATAATATGTTTTCAGGTTCATCTTTTATGAATGTCATCTCAGGTGAAAAAAATGATAAAATATTCATAGGTAATCCCATTTTATTTAATTCAATTTTTCTTCCTAAAAATTCTAAATTGTTTTCAGAAATCTTGATTTCTTTAAATGGTTTTATAATTAAATTATCATCAGATCCTATATCAGAATTCAACCATCTTAATCTTGACATTCTTTCAGGCCTATTATCCCCAAAATCATTTGATTTTGAATTTAAAACATTCATTTTTAAATGAATAGTATCCTCTTCCATTCCCTTAGGTTTAATTATAACAAGAGAATTATAAATACCTGATTTAGTGTTTAAAGGAATCTCTAACCCAAACCATAATGATTGAACTTCACCCATCTTTACTGAAACTTTTTTTGTGAAAGCTTTTCCATCAAGATCAACCCCTCCTTTATTAAAGCAAGTAAAATACTTTTTATCAACTGTACCTTTTGATGATGAATTTAGGTCAGTAAAAATAACATCTATATCATCAATATCTTTATTTAGAGATATTAACCCAACCTGAAAAGTATAATATTCCCCCTTTAAAACATTATCATTTAATCCGTTAATATTGTTCTTATCAAGAATCCATCTCTTAGGTAAATAATTTTTCATTTTAATGGGAAAATCTCTATACTCTGGGAAGAGATAGAATTGTTTATTAAAAACCTTAAAATGATTAACTTTTTCTTCTTTGGTAGATATAATTTCCATTGGAAAAAAACTATGAAAATCATCAATAGATTCAAATGCAGTTACTTTTGCTTCTTTAATTTCAGAAAAATTATTAAAATATTTTTTTGGATTAAAATCGTTCTGATTTTCTATTTTCAAAGGTTCAAGATATTCTACCTTGGGGTAGTATCCACCAGTAGATTTGTGAGGTAAATAATAAAAATAGTATATATCAGATGACTGATCTGGTTTAAAAATTATATGGCCAAATTCATTATTTATGTCTACAAAATATTTTTCTTTAATTTCTTCTCCATTAATAGCATTAATAATTATAATATCTTTTGTGTTTGGCAAATTATCCCTCCTTCTCCATGGAATCTTGACCTGATGAATCTCATTAGATATTTTTTCTAGCTTTACTACTACTCTATGATTTCCATAAAAAGTGAATTTATCTACATAGTTAGGGTGATCCCAATTCCCTGATTTATAAGGAATATCATAAAAAGATTTATTTATAAATTTATTTCTATAATTGACTTCATCAGGACTTATACATGAGAATATTAATAACCCTATAAAGAAGAAAAAAAGCTTATTTGTAATTCTAATAACTTTTTATATTTAAAACTATAAATAAATATATGGAAAAAAATTATTTATTTAGAAAGCGACTATTTTTTTCCGAGTGAGAGTATGTTAGAAAAGATTTTATAGGCTCCACCTACGCCAGCAGGAAGCTGTCTAAACCATGAGTAAGAAGTATATACAAAATATCCTTCACCAACTTTTGAAATTAAAATACCTCCATCATTAGGATCTTCCCCAACATCATTTGATGAAATCACAGTCTGGTATTCATCTGACCAAGAAACTGGAAAATATAAACCTCTTTCTTGTACCCAACCATCAAAGTCTTCTAATTTTATTTTATTTGGATAATTTAAAACCTCATGATTTTTATTGATAATCTCAACTTTTGCATCTTCCTGAGATACCCTATTTCTTGATAATTTAAATGGATAAGGCGCAAATTTATTTACATCTATATTTCTTGATGTATTATATTGAACTATAACATTACCTCCTCCATTCATATACTCTGTTATTTGAGATTTAATATTATATAGAGACTTATCAGAATTAAAGGCTCTAACTCCAATAATCAAAGCATCATAATTTTCAAGTTTATTAATATTAATATCACTCTTTTCTAACAAGTCAACTTCATATCCTACTAGAGATAAAGACTCAGGGACTTTATCTCCTGATCCCATCAAATACGCTATTTTATTTGCTTTAAAATTAATATCAAATTTAATAAGCGATACATCAGATTTAGGAAATCTTGTTTGAGGAGTTATATGATCATATATAATATTTTCGAGAGCTCTAGAATAAAAATTACCATTAATATCTGCCTCATAATAGACTTCACTTATTAATTTTTTTTCATTTGGTAAAGAAATATTAAAGTCAAATGTTTTTCTTTCACCCTTAGTAGATAATTCAACATCATAAAATTCAGGTTGAACCTTAATTCCTTCTGGAACTTTTAAATGAACTCTAGTTTTTAAATTCTCAATTCCTGATACGACATCAACACTAAGCTTTTTTTTATTTGAATTCACAATCAATTCCATTGAATTTTTTGGATTTAAATAGACAGGATTACCTATATTAAAAGGTCTGTAATCATCTCCTTTTATTGGACTATTTACCTTAAAAACAACCGGCACATTATAACTTATTTCTTGTCCATTTACTCTAAATATAAATTTTGATGATAATGGAGGAGAATTATCAGGATCTCCAATAAGCTTTTGATCATTAATTTTATAAGTACCAAAGTCTGCTTTATCAACTAGCCAATATTTTTCAGAAAATTGTTTATTTACCGGTATTTTAATTTTCTTTTCTAGTCTAAACATTTTATTGTTTTCTAGAATATCATCAACATCAATTTCCTCTCCAAGTATTGATATTTTTTCTAATTTTATATTATAAGGACTTCTATTTATAGCATCAAAAGAAATATTGATTTCTTCTCCAGCTGTAGCTATCTCTGAACTAGATAAAGCTTCAAAAAATAAACCTGAACATGCTTTAATGAGATTTTTAATCTCATTTTTTTTTATAGCCCTCCAGTCTCTATCAACAAGTCTATTAAGTTCCTTATATGCTAATGTTAATTCATCAATAATATCATATGGTCTATTAATTTGAAATGAATCCTGTGCATTCTTAATATGTTGGGTAAGTGTTTCACTTGCTCTGACCCTCTTCCATGATGTCTCTACACCCTCCATTATATCTTTTTTTGCTTCAACTCCTTGTGAATAAACTAATAATTCTACTTCACTACCTCTCCTTCTCAACGAACCAAAAGCCTGACTTTTATGCATAGATCTACTCTCCGAAGCAATTTCATTATATGATTTACCCATCTTATTATTATAGACTCCAACATCAATTTTTAACATCTTATCCATGTCATAATTATCAAGATTAAAAAATCTAGATGATGTATTCCAAAGAATTCTCTTAGGTTTCCATACCTTAACATGTTTTAATTGATCAGGAAACGCATCAGGATCTCCAGAGAGATTAAATGCTTTATCAGCTAAAATTGCCGATGCAGTGTGATGGCCATGGGTAATCCCAGGAGTTTGGTTAAACCTAGTTATTAAAATATCTGGTCTAAATTTTCTTATGATCCATACAAAATCTGACAATATTTTTTCTTCATCCCAAAAATTAAGTGATTCAACAGGACCTTTAGAATAACCAAAATCAACAGCAGAAGTAAAGAATTGTTTTCCTCCATCAATTTTTCTTGCCTCCATCAGTTCTTGAGTTCTTATGAGTCCAAGGTTTTCTTTAAGATGTGTACCTAAAAAATTTTGACCTCCTCCACCTCTAGTTGCTGAAAGGTAGGCTGTCTCATATTTTTTTTCATTTGCTAAGTATGCAATCAATCTAGTATTTTCATCATCTGGATGAGCTGCTATATATAATACCTTTCCAAACACATCTAACTTCTCTAACATTAAACTGATATTAGAAGTAGAGTAAAAATTATTTTCTTGAGCAAATAATGAATTAGTATTTAATATAGAAAATAGAAATAGATAATATATCCTCCTTAACTTCATGACTTCATTTACTTTAATTATTAATCAATGATATAAAACAAATTTAATTATTTATATAAATTAAAAATGATTAAAACTATCAAAAAAAAACCCTGCATTGCAGGGTTTATTTTGAAATATGTATTAATTATTCTTCAGACTGAGATGCTGCAAGCTCTAATTCTGCCATCATACCAGATGGATCAAAATTGTGCCATTCTTTAGCAATTTTTCCATCAGCCCACTCAAAACCAATATGTGCAGGAACCTCTAATTTATTTCCACTAGCTTTTCCAGTTGCATTCCATGTAAACCATGTCTGAGTCATAGTAGTCTCAGGATAACCATTATTTGCAGGATATGTAATTGTCTGAACCCAAACTCCTAAGTCTTCACCTCCTTCATCATCTTGAAAAGTCATTGATATATTATCAAAGTTTTCATGTTGAGCAGTAATTAAAGAAGATATATCATCAACACCTGAAGCATCTGGACTGTTCATATAAATCTTTAAATCCGGCGACCACAGAGATTTAAGTCCGTCTATATCATTATTTAAGTAATTTTGATAATGTGCCCTTATTGCATTTGATTTCTCATCATCAAAAGTTACAGTCACACCATTGTTTGTACAACTTATTGCAAATAAAGCAATTAGCATAAAAAGTATTTTTCTCATAATTATTTGAATTTTTATTATTAATGTATAAAAATATAAAATTTATTTATTTCTATACTTATTGAACCAATATAGAATATGATCAATCTTTGTAATTAATTGACTTGGCTTATTTGAAATATTATGATAAGCACCTGGTATTTCAACATAAACAGTCTCAATTTTTCTTAATTTAAGAGCGTGATACAGTTGCTTTGCCTCAGAAGGAGGTGTTCTTAAGTCATTTAAACCTACCATTACCATTGTTGGAGTCTCAATATTACCAACTAAAGATATTGGCGAAAAACTCCAATAATGATTGAAATTTTCCCAAGGCTGGCCTTCGTATCTAGAGTAAGCATACCCAAAATAATTATCTGCAACTAATGTCTTAGAAATCCAGTTCATAACTGGCTTGATAACAGCAGAGGCCTTAAACCTATTATTTTTTCCAATAATCCATGCCGTCATTATCCCACCTGCACTTCCTCCAGTAACAAAGAGATTACTTTCATCAATATAACCCTTACCTATCATCTCATCTACTCCATCCATAACATCATGGTAATCATCCCCGGGATAATTTCTATATAATAAATTTCCAAATTCCTCTCCATAACTAGTACTTCCTCTAGGATTAGGATAAAATACAACATATCCTGCAGAAGAATACAGTAAAACTTCTGGAGAAAACCTGTCACCATAATTACTTATTGGTCCCCCATGATTTTCAACAATTAAAGGATATTTATTACTTGGATCAAAACCAGGAGGTTTTGCTATCCATCCCTGAATCTTTCTTCCATCTACTGATGATTCATACCATATATCCTCGATTATTCCTAAGTCCTTATCTTTAAGTAGATCATAATTTAAATTAGAAAGTCTATTATTTTTTCCATTTGAATAAATAACTAAATCAGCTGGATTATAAGGAGAAGTCATGGTATATACTATATAATTATTTTTTGATACTGAGTATGATCCTCCACCGTAAGGTCTTCCAATTGTTGTGCCACCAACATTATCAACTAATTTAGTAGTCTTACCACTAAGAGAACAATATGCAACCTTTGTATTTCCTTCATTATCATACATAAAATAAAGTCCTTTATTATCTGATGACCATTTAATTGATGATATACTTCTATCTAAATCCGTTTTAATTTCTCTTTTATTTCCTCCATCAATATCCATAATATACAGTCTTGAAGTCTGATATGTTTGAACCTTGTCATCATAACCTAAGTATGCAATTTTCTTTCCGTCAGGAGAGACTACAGCTCCTCTATCTGGTCCATTTCTATCTGTTAAAGTCCTTAAGCTTGATCCGTCTATATTTATGCTATAAAGCTCAGAATTTCTGTAGTCGTATTGCCAATCTAAATTATAATTTGATGAAAATACAAATCCCTTAGAGTCTGACATCCAGTCAAATGCTCTATGATTATAATTTTCTTTTGTTACCTGTGTGGGTTTACCTCCCTGTGATGAAATATAAAAGATATGAGAAAAACCTTCTCTCATGTATCCAGAACCATCTGCTTCATGTTTTAATCTATCAGTAATTCTTGGTTTTTCTGCCCATTTAGCATTTTTAGGTTTTCTTGGAGGTGATACTAACTGTAAGGCTTTCTCAGGAACAAACATCAAAAACCCTATATTATTACCATCTGGTGACCAATTTAGTGATCTAGGAGATCCATCGAGTTGAGATATTGATGAGTATTGCTTTGAATCTATCCAATAGATAAAAATTTCAGATCCGTTTCCATCACCTGAATTAGAAATAAAAGATATTCTCTTACCATCTGGACTCCACCTTGGGTTACTCTCATTTTTGACAAGTGAAGTTAATTTCTGGTGATTAGT
>CERV01010857.1_pt1 | contig 16675 bp, 14 predicted proteins | sample 530871 | NCBI WGS metagenome assembly CERV01 (sample SAMEA2621045, study PRJEB7988) | marine metagenome | biome: marine biome (ENVO:00000447); feature: deep chlorophyll maximum layer (ENVO:xxxxxxxx); material: "saline water (ENVO:00002010), including plankton (ENVO:xxxxxxxx)" | depth 50 m
GTTTAAGCCTTCAATCTCTTGATTTTCAATAAGATAAAGCGCTTTTCTGCAATTTCCTTTTGATTGTGAAGCAATCTCTGAGGCTGCAGAATCATCTAGGGAGTAAGCTAATTTTAACGCAGCTTTTAAATCTTTTTGAGCAGGAGGCTTAATCATTATTTTTTGACACCTTGATCTAATCGTTTCTAACAAAACCCCATCGTTTTCGCACAACAAAATAAAAACTGTTTTTTCTGGAGGCTCCTCTAAAAGCTTCAAAAGCTTGTTTGATGCACTGTTATTCATTTTTTCCGGCATCCAAATTATCATAAACTTATATCCGCCCTCATATGACTTTAGCGACATAGTTTTTGTTATTTTTTCTGCTTCTTTTACAGAGATTGCGCCTTGTTTATTGCCGATGCGAATTTTTTTATACCAGTCAGAAAGACTCATAAACCCTGACTCAAGCACAAGCTCTCTCCATTCAGCAATAAAATCTACAGACACAGGATCTTTTTTTATTTTATCATTTGTGTTGACAGGATATGAGAAATGCAGATCAGGATGAGTAAGCGAGTCAACTTTGTTTAGAGACGCCTTTATCTTTTCAATGCTTGTCTTGCTTTGCGAGCTTAAAATAGACTTAACAAAGCTAATTGCAGTATGGATTTTCCCACAACCTTCTGGGCCAACAAACATATATGTGTTTGCAACGGTCTTGTTTTTAGCAATTTTTTCAAGCTCTGAAACAAGCTCTTTTTGAACAATAGAAATAGGCAAGCTCATAAGGCAAAGATAAAAGAATTATATAGTTTTATACCCATATAAAAACTATATTTGTTCAAGGTTTTAAACAGATGAAATCACCACTAGAGATAAGCTTTAAAAACAAGAAAGCCCTAATAAGAGTAGACTTTAATGTCCCTCTAGACAGCAGTTTTGAAGTTGCTGATAACTCAAGAATTAAAGCGGCAAAACCAACCATTGATTATGTCTTAAATGACGGAGGCTCATGCATACTAATGTCACACCTTGGTAGGCCAGAAGGAAAAGACCCCTCCCTTTCTTTAAAACACATTTTAAGGGAAGCAGAAGAGTGTCTAGGAAGAAAAATAAAATTTATAGACGACTGTATAGGTCAAAAAGTAGAAAGTGCTGTGAAAGCCCTTTTGCCAGGAGAGGTACTAATGCTAGAAAACCTAAGATTTTATAAGCAAGAGGTTTTGGGCGACGAATTATTTTCTCAGAAGCTTTCAAAGGCAGGGAATGTTTATATCAACGATGCTTTTGGAACAAGCCATAGAAATCACGCCTCTACATCAACAGCGGCAGGATTTTTTAATGAAAAATGCGCAGGACTGCTTTTACTAAAAGAAGTGGAGGCGATAGACAAAGTACTCAAATCAAAAACCTCGCCAGTAACAGCAATTATTGGAGGAGCCAAAGTGTCTTCAAAAATACCAATTATCAAAAACCTGTTGTCAATAGCAGACAATCTTGTTATTGGGGGAGGAATGGCTTATACTTTTATTAAATCTAAAGGAGGCGAAGTTGGCAAATCAATATACGAGCCAGAAATGATTCCTGTCTGTGAAGACTTGATGTTAGAGGCCAAAAAAAAAGATGTTTCGTTTTTTTTACCTAAAGACGTTGTTGCTGCAAAAGAGTTTAGCAACAATTCAAAAATAAAAGTTGTTGGGGCGTACGACATAGATGATGGCTGGATGGGGCTAGATATAGGGCCGGAGACAGAAAAACATTTTGCGTCTATTATTTTAAAAAGTCAGACCGTATTATGGAATGGGCCTTTGGGGGTTTTTGAAATGAATGCTTTTTCTAATGGAACCAAAGCTGTAGCGGCTTCAGTTGCAGAAGCAACAAAAAAAGGCTGTTTCTCTTTGGTAGGAGGAGGAGACTCTGTAGCCGCTTTAATAAAATTTAACCTTTTTGATAGAGTAAGCTATGTTAGTACAGGAGGAGGGGCAATGTTAGAAAGTCTTGAAGGAAAAACGCTTCCAGGCATAGCCGCCCTGCTACAATAAAAAAAATAAAACCAATATGATAAAGTTATTGAGAATTTTTGTACTAATATTTCTGCTGTTAGGAACTTTAAGCGTTTTTGCCAAAAATTACCCCACCCAAACAAATGACAGTCTTTATAATTTTAACACAGACACTATAAAGACAAGGCTGGAAACACTTAACAACAAAACCCCAATAGACATATCGTACACTCCTGAATTAGAAAAGCTTATAAAGGAATACTTAAAAACTAGAACAAAGCACTTTAATAACAGCGCAAGAATAATAGACTACTATTTTCCGATTTTTGAAAAAGCGCTTCAAAACTACAAGGTTCCTTTAGAGCTAAAATATCTACCTATAGTAGAGTCTAATTTAAGGCCGAAAGCAATATCAAAAGTCGGCGCAACTGGTTTGTGGCAATTTATGTATGCTGCTGCGAAAGAAAATGGACTAGAACTTAATAGCTATATAGATGAGCGAATGGATCCTGAAAAATCATCATCAGCAGCAGCAAAATATTTGCTAAAGCTTTATAATATTTATGACGACTGGGTTTTAGCCATTGCGGCTTATAATGCTGGGCCGAGAACAATTTCAAAAGCAATTATAAGGTCAGGAGGCTACAAAAACTTTTGGAATATTAGAGGGTTTTTGCCTTACGAAACAGCAAAATATGTTCCTTCATTTATAGCAACAATGTATGTTTTAGAGTATTCAAAGGAACATAAAATTTCTATTAACAAAGAAAATTTTGTGAGCATAAAAACAGACACTATTCATGTAAAAAAGCAAATAGCTTTTTCTCATATTGCAAAATTTTTAGAAATTCCTTTAGACACAATAGAATTTTTGAACCCAGCATATATTCATAAAATAATTCCTAGAATTAAAAAGAAAAAGCATGTAATCACGCTACCCTCTGATCAAGCACTTTTATATGCTGCCAAAGAAGAAGAGTTATATTTATATTCAGAAAAAGAATTTGAAAACAGAGAAAAGCCTTTACCAGAACTATATAGCATAAACTCTAAAATAATTTACAAAATAAAGCAAGGAGATTATCTGGGCAAAATCAGCAACAGGTTTGGAGTTAAAATAAAAGACATTATGAGATGGAACAACCTTGTAAATGATAAAATAAAAGAAAACCAAAGACTAATAATTTTTCCAAAAAGAATTCCAAAAAATTAATGTTATTTTTAAAGGAGTAGAAAAAATGAAAAAAGCCATATTTTTTATAGCAATTATCTTTTTGGGTTGTCAAAACGATTCAAAAATTGTTTTGGCTTCTTCTGGAAATCTGAACGAAGTTTCAGTAGTTATAGAAAACAACCTATGGGAGGGAGTTGTAGGAAAAGAGCTAAAAACAGTTTTTTCTAAACCAATATACGGGCTGCCTCAGCAAGAGAAACAATTTAGTCTTAGGCAAATGCCTCCAGCAGTTTTTTCAGGCTTTGCTACAAAATCAAGAGCGATAATTAAAATAGAGCCTGACAAGAAAAAAGGAATTAAAGTGGTCTCCAACAAATACGCTTCTCCACAAAAAATTATTGTTATTTCAGGAGCAAACACTAACGAAATTATTCAACAGATAAGATTAAATGCTAAGGAGGCTGTTTCCATTCTTAGAAATAGTGAGATTAGAGAAAAAAAGCGAAGAATAAAAAAATCACTAAGCAGCTCTTCCTCACTTAAAAAAGTTTTTAATATTACACTAGACTATCCTTCTATATACCGAGAGGCTAGTGTTTTAGAAAATTTTGTTTGGCTTAGAAAGGATACAAAAAGCGGCTCAGTAAACTTATCAATATTTCAAGCGCCACTAACTATAGACAAACTAAACATGCAAAAAGTAATTTCTATAAGAGATTCTGTTGCAAAAACAAAAATTCCAGGACCAACACCAGGAACATACATGGCGACAGACCCAGAATATAAAGCCGTCTCAAAACCTATCACAATAAACAAAACAACAGGAATGGAAACAAGAGGGCTTTGGGAGGTAAAACAACAATTTATGGGAGGACCTTTTATTAACTTTTCAGTTGTAGACTCAATTAATAGAAGAATATTATATTTCGATGGCTTTGTTTATTCGCCCGGAACAGCAAAAGCAGGCTACATTTTTGAACTCGAAGCAATAATTAAAAGTTTAAAGATTCTAAAATAAACGAAGAAAGCTATTCTTCCTCCTCTTCTTCCTTAGACTCATCCTCTTTAAGAGCTTTTTTAAACTCCTTAACTCCTTCTCCAGTACTTTTTATTGCGCCACCAAGTTTTTTCCCAATAGCTTTTCCTCCAAAAAAAAGAAGAGCAAGTCCAACCACAATAGCAATTTGCCACGGACCAATTGCTAGAGGTAATACAGATAAAATCATAGCATTAAATTTTGAACAAAGTTAGTAATTAAAAGTTTAATTTTAAACCATTGCCGATTATAATGAAAGTCAGAATTGTAATTATATTTCAGTATTTTTGAAAAGTATGAAGAAAAAGAAGAGTAACCCCACTTTTTTAGACGACCTGTATAAGCAATACAAGGTGGTGATCTCAAATGATCGCACCTTTGAAGAAAGGCTGTCTTTTAAAACCTCCAAACTAGGAATTTTTCTTACAAGTTTTTTATATACTGCAGTGCTGATCGGGACCACAATTTGCCTTGTTTTTTTCACACCATTAAAAGAATATGTCCCTGGATATTCATCGCTGGAGCTATTAAAAAGCACAACAGAACAAAGCTTTAAACTAGACTCCATTATAAAGGTTACAGAGCTTAATAACCAGTATTATAATTCTATAATAAGAGTTTTGACTGGAGAACTTGACACAATTGCTTTTAATAGAGACTCCATTATTAATGAAATTAATGCAGAAAAATTATCTTCAGAACTAAGCCCTTCAAAAGAAGACTCTCTTTTAAGAAAATATATTGACGAGGAAGACAAATTTAATTTAACAAGCAATCAACTTTTAATAGAAAACAAAATTTTATTCCAACCAGTACAAGGAGAAATTACACAAAATTTTAACAAGAAGGAAGACCATTTTGCTATAGATATTGCTGTTGACGAGGGAACGCCAGTAAAATCAATCTCCGAAGGAAGGGTTCTTTTTTCAGATTGGACAGTCCAAACAGGGTATGTTATAATTATTGATCATGGAGATATGTTGACCTCTGTTTATAAACACAACTCATCTCTGGTAAAAAAACAAAACGAAACAGTAAATGCTGGAGAAATAGTTGCATTATCAGGAAATCACGGAACACTTACCTCTGGACCACACTTACATTTTGAGGTTTGGAAAAACGGAAGACCGATTGATCCAATGCAGCTATTTAATTTTAAATAAAATCCATGTTTAAGCATTTTATTATAAGTTTTTTAGCAAAAAGGCAAAAAAAAGCTGTTCTAAAATGGGCAGAAAACCCAATAACAAGTCAGAACGAAACCCTAAAAAACCTTATAAGTTCTGGAAAGAAAACACTTTTTGGTAGAGACCATAATTTTAATTCAATTAACTCTTATAGTAGTTTTAAAAAAAACATTCCTGTCGTTGATTACGAGGAAATAAAACCATATATAAATAAAATAATTCAAGGCAAGGGAGACGTGTTATGGCCTGGAAGACCCAAATATTTTGCAGTCACCTCAGGAACTACTTCAGGAGCAAAATACATTCCAATAACAAAAGAAAGTCTTCCAAACCACCTTAACGGAGCTAAAGATGCACTTCTAATGTATATAGCAAACACAGGAAACACAAAAGCTCTTAATGGAAAGCATATTTTTTTACAAGGAAGCCCTATTTTAGAAGAAAAAGGAGGTATAAAAACTGGAAGACTTTCAGGAATTTCAGCCCATCACGTGCCTCTGTTTTTAAGACTTTCAAGACTGCCATCACATCAAACAAACTGTATTGAAGACTGGGAAGAAAAGATTGATGCTATTGTTAAAGAAACTATAGCCCAAGACATGAGAATACTTAGCGGTATACCTTCATGGCTTCAAATGTATTTTGAAAAACTCCAGGAAGTTGCGAATAAACCAATAGGAGAGCTATTTAAAAATTTTCAGCTATTAATTTATGGAGGAGTTAGTTATGCGCCATACAAGAAAAAATTTGAAAAACTAATTGGAAGAAAAATTGACAGTGTTGAGGTGTATCCGGCAAGTGAAGGGTTTTTTGCCTTCCAGGACCAACAGGAATCTGATGACCTATTGTTAATTTTAAATTCGGGAATTTTTTACGAATTTATTAAAGAAAAAGATTTTTTAGAATCTAAAAACAACAGACTTTCTTTAGAAGAAATAGAAACAGGAATAAACTATGTTTTAATTATTTCTACCAGTGCAGGTTTGTGGGCCTACAATACAGGAGACACTGTTAGGTTTACTTCTAGATCACCATATAAAATAGTTGTGACAGGAAGAATAAAGCAATTTTTATCTGCATTTGGAGAACATGTTATAGTTAAAGAAGTTGAAAACGCGATTGAAAGAACATGTGCAGAGACAGGGGTTATTATAAATGAATTTACAGTTGCGCCAAAATTTGGGGCTGAGACATCAGACTCATTTCATGAGTGGTTTATAGATTTTGAATCGGAACCAGAAAACATATATCAATTTGAAAAAATTTTAGACAAAAATCTTCAAGACCAAAACAAATACTATAAGGATTTAGTTCAAGGAGGGGTCATAAGAAGTTTAAGTATAGAAAGGATCTGCGATAAAGGATTTAATAAATACATGAAGTCTATAGGCAAGTTAGGAAGCCAAAACAAAATTCCAAAGATTTCAAACGATCGAAAAATAGCAGACGAGCTATACAGACTAAATGTCATAGAAGAAAGATAAAATTATCCTTTATAAAATAAACCAGAAGAAGTTTCGTTTAAATATGACAAAATAAATTGTCATGACTAACGAAAGAAAAAACAACACACAAGAAGAAATAGACATACTAGTTCTTTTCAATAAAATAAAAACACTTTTCTTACAAAGTATTTTATTTTTCTTTAGAACAATTAAAGAAATATCACTAGCCTGGAAAAAACTAGCTGCCTTAATTGCAATAGGCGCAGCCTTAGGCTATGCTGCAGAAAACATTACTGAAAAAGAACCTGCGAAAGAGGCTTCAATACTATTAAGAATAAATTTTGACGCTGGAAATTATGTTTACGATGCAATAAGCTTGATTAATCAAAAAATAGAAGCAGAGGATGAGGATTTTTTTACCAATGACATGAAGTTCAATGAAGATGAGGTCTTAAAGGAAATTAGTATAAAACCAATAATAGACTTAAAAGATATTTTAAAAGATGAAATAAACGCAAATGAAATCAGGACCCTTTTTGAAAACTTAGAATTTGAAGATAATTTAGCAATGACAGAAGGCTTTAGATCAGATTATGAATATCACATACTAGACCTAAACATCTCTTCTTCTGCCAGCAATTCTTCCTTAAAAAAAATAATAGACTATTTTAATACAAACCCTCTATTTATAGGCCTAAAAGAAAGGCGGCTTCAAAGTATTTCAAACACTATTTTTAACAATGAACAGACAATTAATCAAATAGATAAGCTTATAGAAAAATATAGCTCAGCAGACAATTTTGAAAAAAGCACTTCGCAATTATATATTGACAATAAAACATATTTGCCTAATGAGCTTATTAAGATAAAAATTACTTTAGAAGAGCAAAACGAAGAACTAAAAGGAGAAAGAATTTTGTCTACAGAAACCGTTATGGTGGTAAACGACACTAGTCTTTTAATAGAGAAGAAAGGGTTAAGAGATAACAAAGTCATTTATTACCCAACTCTATTGGTCCTTGCATTTATATTAGGAGGTGTTATCTTAAAACTATACAGATATTTAGATGAATTAGATCGAAGAATGTAGCATGGTGCGCGAGGGACTATTAAAAAAAAGTTTTGGAGTTCTTTTGATAAGAGGCATGGGCGTTATATTGCTATTTCTATTTTCACTGTTTTTAACAAACTATTATTCAGCAGAACAAGTAGGGCAATATGATTTTGTCAGAGCTACAATAATGATTCTTAGCGGAGCCTCTTTAATAGGCACAAATCAATCCTTAATTTATTATTCAGGTTTTTTGAACTCCAAAAATTCTTTACAATCTATTAAGAACATATATTTTAAAATGATAAGAATGACCACAGGAATATGCATGATTTTTATTTTAGGATATTTAATTATACCAGAAGGGTTTATTAATGAATTATTTGACAAAAACAATGCACATTCTTTAATTTTAAAAGCTATTGTAGCACTGTTTTTTTACACAACAACAATGCTTAATATTGATGCATTAAGAGCATTAAACCAAACCATACACTCAGAGCTTTACAGAAATATTTTTAGATATACTCCAATTTTTATTTTATCAATATTTTTGTTTTTTACCCAGAATCAAGAATGGCTAATAGAAGCATTTTTAGCAGGATTTATTCTACTTTCTTTAATGACAACAATTAAAATACTAATTCTTTTTAAAAAACTGAACCTGTCTAATCAAACCAGCTACAGGTTTTCTTATAATCAAATATTTTCACGATCATACCCAATGGCATTAAGCGCTATAGCATATTTTATTATGCAAAGTGTAGATATCATAACACTTACTGTTTATGAGGGATTTGACAGTGTGGCATATTATTCAATTGCAGTAAAATTAGCAACTGTTACAGCGCTTGCTCTTATGTCTGTAAATATTGTGATTGCTCCAAAAATTGCAGAGATATACAACACCAACGATTTCAATAGACTAAACAAGTTGATTAGGGATGCAGCGAGAATCATTTTTATTATAAGCCTGCCTGTGCTATTAATTTTATTTATTTTTTCTGGCCCAACACTAAGTCTTTTTGGGGAAGGATATGTTTTTGCAAAGCAAGCTTTGTGGTTTTTATTAGCTGGACAATTTTTTAGCGCTTTATGTGGCCCTGGAGCGACATACTTAAACATGACAGGAAAACAGAAAAAGCTCAATAAGATATTAATTTCTGGCCTCATAGTGAATGTTATATTAAATCTAGTTTTGATCCCTATTTATGGAATAGAGGGCGCAGCAACAGCAACATTAATTAGCATGGTTTTTTGGAACAGCCTGATTGTTGCTGTAATTTATAGATCAGACAGAATAAAAATCTTTATATCATAGCAAATGCGTTTACCAAACTTTATAATATCTGGTTTTCCAAAATGCGGAACAACGTCGCTTCACTACTATTTAGCTGAGCATCCTGAAATATTTATGCCAAAACAAAAAGAGCTCCATTTTTTCACTAACAAAATTCTATCAAAACAAATAGCAGGTAAAGGAGACAAAATAGCTTTAAAAACACATGTTAGAAACTTTAAGGAATATTCTAAATTTTTTCCTGTTGAAAAAAACTACAAATCTGTAGGAGAAACCTCCCCGTCATATATAAATTACCCAGAACTTTTTAATGAAATTAAAAACACCCTTTCAAGCCCAAAATTTATAGTATTGGTTAGAGATCCTATTAAAAGAGCATACTCTAATTATCTTCATTTAGTAAGAGAGGGCAGAGAGCAGCTTAGTTTTGCAGAAGCATTGGCACAAGAAGATAAAAGGAAAAAACTGCAATTTTCAGATTTTTGGTATTATAAATTTAATTCTTCATATTATGAAAAATTAGCAAAAGCAAAGGAGATTTTTTCTGAGGTTTTAATTTTAACTCAAGAAGAGCTAATGCTCAATCCAGAAGAAACTATAAAAAAAACATATAGATTTCTAGAGGTAAACAGCGAATTTCTCCCAACACTATTGAATAAAAAATATAACCCTGGCGGGTCTTATAGTAATAATATAATTACCAGAACAATCTTTAAGCCTTCAAGCGCTAAAAACTTTATGAAAAAAATGATTTCTGTGAAGCCATGGATGAAGGATATATTGAACTCTATAACAAGAAAATATAAAATAAATTCAAAAGCAATAAATAAAGAAACCGAACAAGAATTAAAAAAATTCTTTAGGAAAGAGGTTAAATATCTAGAACAAATGGGGGTAGAAATAAAACAATGGGGTAATTATAAATAAAAAAATGAAACAAACTAGCATTATAAATATTGCTCTATACGCCATCTTGATGGGCGTTTTTTTTCTCCCTTTTAATTCATGGGAAGGCTTGCCTTTTTTAGGAGAATTTTACAGAGACTCATGTTTTTTATTTTTTATAGCCGCTTCGTTTTTTGCCCTTTTAAAAAGAAAAATTAAAATTCCAATAAAGAATATAGTTTTCCAGTTTTTAATTCTACTTATAGTTTGGTGTTTTATAGCAACTCTTTTAAACAGCATGACTGTTGCAGAATATTTTTTCAAACAAACAACAGGATTAGAAAGATTCATTAATCAGTATGGAGCCTTGCTAATATGTTCAATTATTTTGCCAATTACTTTTTTTAACATCTTTTATTTAGCGGACCTAAACAGGCTGTTATACACAATTAGAAAAGTAATATTAGCCTCATTTATAATAGTTTTAATATATGCTTTTTTTGAGATTTTAATTGTAAAGTTTGGCATGCAAGATTTAAAAATTAAAGTCTTAAACCTGTTTGATTATTTCCCTTTTACTGAGGCTAAAACGGATTCATTGTTAAATAGAATTTCCTCAGTTACTTTTGAACCCCCAGCCTTAGGAACATACCTCTTATCAATTGCAGGCTGGATGTTTAGCTATATAATAACAAGCAAGTCTAGTTGGAGATTTTTCCCTTCAATAGCTGTTATTTTGCTAGCTTTTGTTTCAGGATCTAGAGCAGCATTCTTTATTATCATTATTCAGTCCCTGGCTTTTTTATATATCCTTTTAAAGGATGTAAAACATTCTAAAGCGCTCTTAAATATTACAGTTGCTTTGACATTAATAGCTTCTTGCTTCTCATTAGCATTTTCAAATCAAATTTATGAATACGCTAGAAATGAAATAGCGTCTTTTAAGCTTGATGATAGCGACCACTCTAGATCTAATAGGTCAAGATTTGGAATACAAGTAGCTATGTATAAGGTCTTTTTAGAAAACCCTGTAGCTGGAACTGGATATGGTCTTCAAGCATTTGAATCAAGAAAAAAATATCCAAACTGGGCAAAGAAAAACAACTGGGAATTTAGACTAAGATATTCAAATCAGCAAGAAAAGCGCTTCCCCCCAGGATATAATATATATTTACGATTTCTTAGTGAAACAGGAGTTGTAGGTTTTTTAATTTTTCTTGCGCTGCTGCTTCATGTGTTTTTCTGGTGCTATAACAACTTTAGAAAACACAACATATATTCAGTAATTATATTTATTTCAATGATAGGGTTTTCAATGAATTGGTTAAAGATGGATTCTTTAAGAATCTATGCTTTTTGGATTTGCTTGGCTATTATATTTGCAATAGACTATAAAAAATTAAACAATGCTTAAAGAGCTTATAATTATTATTCCTCATTACAATAATCCAAAAGGATTGCATGCTTCTATTAATTCAATAAGGGAGAAGTTAAAGGTTGATATAATTATAATTGATGATGGGAGCCAGAAAGAAATAAACATCAAACAGCTTAAAAGTGAATATAAGTTAGGCACGATTTTTTACAAAAAAAATGAATTAAATAAAGGCATAGCAAAGACTTTAAATGCTGGTCTTAATTTTGCAAAGAACAATAAATATAAATATATAGCTAGGCTAGACGCAGGAGATTTGTTTTATAAAAATAAGCTTACAATTCAGCATAAATATCTTGAACAAAACCCCGAGGTCAAGCTTCTTGGGACATGGGGTAATATTGTTGATTCAAACGGCAATCATATGTATAATTTAAAACACCCTACATCATATAAGGAAATAAAAAAAGCTATGCATCTAAATTCTGCTTTTATACACCCATCAGTAATGTTTTCATCTGTAATACTAAAAGAAATTGTAGAGTATCCAACAAATTATTTTGCTGCAGAAGATTATGCCTTTTTTTTTAGTGTGATAAATAAGTTTAAGGCTGAAAATTATCCAGAAATATTGATTGATTATTTTGCAGACCCACGATCAATATCATCAGTCCATAGAAGGAAACAGGTAAAAAATAGAATTAAAATAATGATAAAAAACTTTTATTTTGGGTTTTATCCAATCTATGGAATTTTTAGAAGTTTAGCACTTTTGTTTTTTTCAAGGGATTTCCTAAATGTTATTAAATCAAAAAGCTATAAATAATATGCAAGAAAAAATATATAAATACTACCTGTGGCTTTGCATGTTTTTATGCTTTTTTATTCCATTTATACCTGTGGCACACGCTCTTTCAAGCATAATTATGGGCTGTATTCTTGTGCTTGCTGTTTTCCTTTTAAAGAAAAAAGACTTAAAGGATATTGTAGAAAGAAGGTCGGTATTAGTATTTTTTGCATTTTTTACAATCATTGTCATACAGTCGCTATTTGTGAATGAAATTATTAATGATTTTGCAGAATTGAGAAAAATTGGACAAACAATCCTTTTAATTGCTCTGCTGTCAATAATTAAAAACCCACAAAACTTAAAAAACGCGTTTATTGCTGGAGCAGCATTAAGCTCTATTATTTCTCTATTTAATATTATCGCATATGTAATTGATACAGGGAACACTTCGTTCTATACCGGAGAAATAGTAGAAACCCTTATGATGACACAAAGACTTTATTTAGGGTTTTTCAATGTTATTGCTCTAGTATTTTGCCTAGAGTCTTTTTTTAATTTTTATAACAAAAAAATAGCTAAAACATATTTTTTGTTAGCAATTCTTTTATTAATTACAACTCTTTTGATAGCTTCCAGAACGGCAGTAATTTTAATTTTATTTGTTTTAATTAGTACAACCTTGTATAAATTAAATTCTAAAGCCAGAAATATAGGAATAATAGCAGTTGTAGTAGGGGGATTGGCATTGGTATTTACTAATAACAATTTTTCAAAAAGAATTTTATATGCAGCAGATGATCAAAGAGAAAGTTTTGTAGAAAAATTTAAAACACATGAACCAAGATATTTAATTTGGAAAAACTCATTTGAAATATTTAATGAAAACAACAACAAATTCATAGGATTAGGATTTGGAAAAACTCAGGAACTACTAAGAGAGAAGTATAAAAAAATAGAACCTGTAAAGAAAAGAGAGTGGTTTATTCAACGAGATTTTAACACTCACAATCAATACATAGATTTCTTATTAAGCATAGGGTTTTTTGGACTGGCTTTTTTTATAGCATTGCTTATTATAATATTATTTGATTCGAAAAAAACAATTTATAATTTAAACATATATTTTTCCTTAATATTTTTTATGTTTTTTGAAAATCCTTTTCATAGAACCTTCGGGGTATTTGTAATTGCCTTAATTTGCTACACAATTTTAAATAAAAACAAAATCAAAGAATGAAAAACATTTTAGTAGTTGATTGGCTTGACAAATATGGAGGAGCAGAAAGAGTTGTCTCCGCTATTACCAATGCTCTAAGCTTTGATAAATGCCATATGCTTATTAACGTTATGAAACAAAGTGACGCCTCAAAGGTTTTTTCAGGGAAAGACATTCAGATAAAGGAAACCAATTTAAAATATTTTGGAAAAAATTTTAGATATTTCTTTTTTCTTTTTTCTTATTTTTTGAAGGAGATGAAGATTGAAAAAGACACCAATTTAATTATTTCATCTTCATTTTCTGTTGCTAAAGGAGTAAGAAAGACAAGTAAAAAGCAACTCCATATTTGCTACTATCAAGCTAGAAATCAAAGATATTTATGGGACAATAAGGGCATATATTTTAGTAAGCTTATTAGAGCATTTTTGTCTCCTGTTTTAGCTATTTTAAAAAGAATAGACATAGACCAGTCTAAAAATCCAGACTATATAATAGCAAACTCAAGATATATTCAAAACTGGATAAAACAAAATTACAAAAGGGACTCTTTTTTAATACATCCACCTGTGGATATTAATAAATTTCCTGTAATTAAGGAAAAAGAAAATTACTATGTTACAGCAGCAAGGCTTGAACCATATAAAAGAATAGATTTACTAGTTAGCGCGTTTAATAAGCTAAATGACGAATTAATTATTATTGGGTCAGGAAGTCAAAAGAAAAAATTGATGGATAAGGCAAATGCAAATATTAAATTCATTGACTATGCCAGCTCTGAAATTGTTCACTCTACTGTTGGTAAGGCAAAAGCCTTTTTACATGCTGGTCTTGAAGATTTTGGGATAGCCCCAGTAGAAGCCCAAGCATGTGGCACCCCAGTAATTGCATATGGAAAAGGCGGTGTTTTAGAAACAGTAATAGACGGCTCTACAGGTATTCTTTTTTTCGAACAAACCCCAGAGGCAATTTTAAAGGCAATAAAGCGTTTTAATCAAACAAAATTTGACTCCATTAAGTTGAGGGAGAATGCAGAACGCTTTAGTAGACATATTTTTGAAAAAAAATTCAAATCATATGTTTTAAATAAAACCAAAGAATGGCAAGGAAAAAACAGGGAAGGTTCTCTAGATATATTAGACCAATAACATATCTAATAGACTTATATATAATAAACTTTCTTGGCATTAAATATATTTTTAATAATGAGCTTTTACAGCCTTATTGGTTTTTTATTATAGTTTCAGCTTCATGGATTATCATCTCAGTTTTTTCTAGGTTTTATAATGTTTATAGATACACTCCTGAGATAAGAATATTAAATCTTCTTTTGATCCAATGTATTCTGTTTTTGATGACAATATTCTCTGTTTCTGGAATATTTCCATTTTTAAATATTTCCCCCAATCAAATATTAATTTTTGTTTTATATAGTGGAGCTTTCATTGGAGCAATTAAGTTTTCGATCTATTATTTTATGTTAAAATTTAGAGCTGATTTTGGCGGAAATTATAGAAGAACAATTATAATAGGAAATGGAGCAGAAAGCAATAGTTTAGAGAAATTCTTTCAGGAAAAAACATCTACTGGGTATAGGCATATTAAAACAATTCTACCTAACAACGAAGAAGATATAGAGAAACACTTTGATTTTATTTTAGAAGAAAAGATTGATGAAATATACTGCTCATTGCCTTCTTTAAGTAAAACTCAAATAAAAACAATTATTGATTTTGCTGAAAATAACCTAAAAACAGTAAAGTTTATTCCAAGCTTTGAAAATTTATATTCAAAGAAACTTAAATACGAAACATATGATTATGTGCCTGTACTTTCTTTAAGAAATATTTTATTAGAAGAACCATTTAATAAATTTATAAAAAGACTTTTTGACATTGTCTTTTCTTTATTTATTATAGTTTGCGTATTATCATGGCTAACCCCTATACTGGCAGTAATTATTAAATCAGAATCTAAAGGAACTATATTTTTTAGACAAATAAGAAATGGCTATAATTTCAAACAGTTTTACTGTTACAAATTTAGATCTATGAAAATTAATGCTGAAGCAGACACCGCGCAAGCCACTAGAAACGATAAAAGACTTACTAGAGTTGGCGCATTTCTAAGAAAAACGAGCATAGATGAGCTCCCACAATTTTTTAATGTATTAGCAGGGAATATGTCTGTTGTTGGCCCTAGGCCGCACATGGTGAATGAAAATGAAAAATATCTTAAATCAATAGATAAATTTATGGTAAGGCATTTTATTAAGCCAGGCATAACAGGCCTTGCTCAAGTCAATGGATACAGGGGCGAAATTGAGATACAGTCAGACATTGTTAACAGGATTAAGTATGATATTAATTATATTGAAAATTGGTCTTTGTTGTTGGACATCAAAATAATAATACTAACTGTTTTTAATTCACTAAGAGGAGAGAAAAAAGCATATTAATTTTTTTATTCTCAGACATCTAGTATTTTTACTATCCTATATAAAAACTTATGAATATACTTGTTTTAGGTTCTGGTGGAAGAGAGCATGCTTTTGCTAAAAAAATAAGATCAAGCAAGCATTGTAAAAAGTTATTTATTGCCCCAGGAAACTCAGGCACAGCAGAAGTTGGTCAAAATTTAAGGATTAGCCACAATGACTTTCAAGAAATAAAAAAAGCAGTTTTAAAGCACCAGATTAATATGGTGGTTGTTGGGCCAGAAGACCCTCTTGTAAATGGAATCCACGATTTTTTCTTAAATGACGATGACTTAAGTAATGTCATGGTTATAGGGCCACAGACTAAAGGAGCTCAGCTTGAAGGCAGCAAAAATTTTGCAAAAGAATTTATGAATCGCCACGACATTCCAACAGCGGCTCATCAAACATTTAATAAGAATCAAATAAATGAAGCAAATAGATTTTTAGAATCATTGTCACCCCCTTACGTTTTAAAGGCAGATGGTCTTGCAGCAGGCAAGGGAGTTCTAATAATTGAGACTTTAGATGAAGCTAAAAAAGAGCTTCACAAAATGTTATGTGAAAACAAGTTTGGAGAAGCTGGCTCTCAGGTTGTTGTAGAGGAGTTTTTAAAAGGAATAGAGCTGAGCTGTTTTGTGATTACTGATGGAGAATCCTACAAGATTCTTCCAACCGCCAAGGATTATAAAAGAATAGGAGAAGGAGATCAGGGATTAAATACAGGAGGAATGGGAGCCATCTCTCCTCCGCCT
>CERV01071469.1_pt1 | contig 16492 bp, 20 predicted proteins | sample 530871 | NCBI WGS metagenome assembly CERV01 (sample SAMEA2621045, study PRJEB7988) | marine metagenome | biome: marine biome (ENVO:00000447); feature: deep chlorophyll maximum layer (ENVO:xxxxxxxx); material: "saline water (ENVO:00002010), including plankton (ENVO:xxxxxxxx)" | depth 50 m
CAATCGCTGCAAGTATCAACACATTCACAATTTTTACATTCACAATTCATGTTATAAATATATGGGAAAAAAAATAAAGTTATTAATCAACTTTAGTTACTGATTCTTTTATTGCATCTGAAAAATAAAAATCAAATTTTAGTTCTCCTCCTTCTCTAACAAGATAAGCACTCTCTAACCAATCGAAATCCATGATTACATTTCCTGAATCTGTCTCTACCAAAAATTTACCAACATTTCTTAATGAGGCATGTGCGGAATTTTTATCAATATCTATCTCAAAGTCTGATAACTCCCAATTATCTTCTAGGGTTTTAAAAGTGCTCACAAACTCAATAAACTCTTCCATCGTATACTTCTTCTGATTTTCAAAAATGAAATAATCATCAGTTACCAATTCATAGAGTTTGTTTTTATCTGGATTATCTACTGACAAAACTCCAAAAAATTCATCAAATTTATCTTTAACTTCTTGTTCAGTAATATCAGTTTGATTTGATGAATTGCAAGAAAAAATAAAGAATATTAAAAGGAAAAAATATCTCATGTGTACTAGTTTAAAAGTTTAATTATTTAATATAAAAGTAATTTATTTTTCTTTTCTTGAAAAATACTCTTTATAAGTATTGAAATTCCAAAAATTAATTCCAAGAGATAATAGGAAAGGGATCAATGCCTCAAACCACAGACCTTTAAATAAAAGATATAATAGCACAACAAATAAAGATGTGTCAATAAGTAATAGAATGCTTACTTTCTGTTTTAAATTCATATTACAATCTTAAAAAAATACTATCTAGAAATGAAATAATGATAATTAAGAATATTAAAAAAATATTTCTTGAGCTAGCCTGAAGGTGTTTGAGTGAGCTTCTATAATATTCTTAAGCTCTAAAGAATATCCTCCGCCCATACTTACTTGTACGGGGATAGAATTTGTTTTACAAAGGTTCAGCACATATTTATCTCTCTCTTTGCATCCATTAAGAGTTAAAGATAATTTTCCAAGCTTATCATTTTCCATAATATCAACTCCAGATAGATAGAAAACAAAATCAGGCTCAAAATCATCGATTACCCTTGGCAATATTTCTTTAACTTTTCTTAAATAGTACTCATCTCCTACGCCATCTTCTAATGCTAAATCAAAATCACTATCTTCTTTCTTAAATGGATAATTATTTTTACCATGGAAAGAAAGTGTAAAAACATTTTTAATTCCTTTAAAAATAGAGGCTGTTCCATTTCCCTGATGAACATCAAGATCTATTATTAATATTTTTTTACATAATTTATTTTCTATTAAATAATTAGCAGAAATCGCCTGATCATTTAACATACAAAATGCTTCCCCTCTGTCTTTGAAAGCATGGTGAGTGCCTCCTGCTATATTCATAGAAATCCTATTTTTCAGAGAGTATAATGTAGAATCAATTGTTCCCTGTGATATTATTTTCTCTCTATTCACAAGTTCTCTACTCATAGGAAATCCTATTGGTCTTAACTCCGATTTTGTTAAAGAAAGAGAAACCAACCTATCAAAATAATCTCTTTCGTGAGTTAGCAATGCATCTTTATCAGAGATCTGTTTTGGTATAAAAAAGTTATCATCAACACAACTACCTTCTCTTAGTAGCTGCTCAGGGATTAGCTCATATTTAATCATAGGAAATCTATGATTTTTCTCTAGTGGATAAATATATGTTTTATCAAATGCTATTTTTAACATTAAATATTAAAAAAGAAATTATCTCAAACCATTTATATCAAATTTGGAAAAGAAATTCCAAATTAAAACATTAGTATCTATATCACCATTGTCCCATCCTTTATTATCTGCCTCTGATGATGGCCATGAGTGCCCACCTCCTACAACCTTATAATGATCAACTTCAACTCCATTTGCGCCGTTTTTCCAAGAATAATATTTAACAGTACTTCCATCCGATGTATTTATATCATCTATATCCGTAATAATAGGTTCAGAATCTGTGCTATTAAATAAAGTCCAATAATTATTAGAATCATCTACTGATAGGTAGTAAGAAGCTATTCCTTGGTAATTGTCTTCAGTTCCATTTACAGATAGAAAAGGAGTTGGATGTGTTGGAGAACAATCGTTATATGTATCTATAAACATATGTCCTGCTACAGAAGCAAAAGCCGCAATTTTATTACTCAGTTTACAAGCCAATTCAAATGAGAGATATGCTCCATTAGAAAATCCCGTTACATAAATTCTATCTTGATCTACAGAATAAAAATTAGAAATTTTTTGTATAAGATGAGAAATATAACCCACATCGTCTACATCAGTTGCTTTAGAATTAACACCACCAAGATTCCAGGTAGGTATTTCATTAGAATCACTTGTTGCCTGAGGATAAACTAATATAAAATATCCAGTCTCAGATAGACTCCTCATGTCACTAACACTATTCATCTGCTCTTGGGCAGTATCGCCTCCCCCGTGAAGATTAAATACAATTGGTATATTTTGGTTTTCATCGTATGCTTCAGGAACATATAATATATAATCTCTACTTAATCCATCAAAAAATGTAGACTGATAGTATAGTCCTTTATTACCTGTTATCTCCTCGCTTTCATTAGAACAAGATATAATTAATAAAAGGCAGAGAATGGATTTAATTTTTTTCATAAAGTTTGTTTTTAAAATAACTAAATTTAGGACTATGAATTTAGAATACGTAAAAAAGAAAATTGAGTTTTATCAAGACTTTCCTATTGAAGGAGTAGAGTATATTGATCTAAACCCAATATATAAGGACCCAAAGGCTAGAGATATACTTGTAGAGAAGTGTATTGAATTGATAAAAGACTTAGATTTTGATTACTTAGCTCTAATAGAGTCTAGAGGTTTTCTTATAGGATCAATTTTAGCTGATAAATTAAATAAAGGAATTATTCTTTGCAGGAGTAAGAAAGACAGATTACCAGGAAAAATACAGACTGTTAGACATAAACTTGAATATGGTGAGGCAGTGATGCAGGTTCAAGAGGGAGAAGGTAAAGTACTAATTTTTGATGATGTCCTTGCAACTGGAGGGACAGCGAATGGAGCTTTTAGGGTATTAAATCGAGGAGGATATACACCAGTTCATTCACTTTTCTTAGTAGAACTATCACAATTTGATGTAAAATGTGATACTAAATTCAATAGTGCGATTGTACTATAAATTCAATTATAGGGATTCCTATTTATTCAAATAAATTTAGTAGAATAATAGTAATGATTAAATAATTATTTAGAAGGAAAATGCGGAGAGAGGGGGATTCGAACCCCCGGTACGCGTTATTGCGTACGACAGTTTAGCAAACTGCTGGTTTAAGCCACTCACCCACCTCTCCATAATTTAATGGCAAATATAATTACATCATCTTCATGTCATAAATTTTTTTAATTTTTTCTAAATGTGAAAAAGGGTTAAATACTCAACGAACTTTGTCTAAAAAAAATTCATTTTCTTAGTTTTGCTTATGAATTTTTTAAAATCACTTGATTACAGTGAGTTAAGTTTATTTTTTTTATTTGTAATCTTCTATAGTATATATCTAATAAGAGTATTTAGAATAAATAAAAAAATTGAAGTATCGATAAAAAAAGTTATCTATAAATTCATTTTAAGATCTCTTTACTTTTTTCTTATGATTGTAGCTTTACTTGGACCTACATTTGGAGATAATAAAAAAGAGGTTAATATAGTTGGCAAAGATATCATGATTCTTGTTGACTTATCTGAATCAATGAATGCAGATGATATTAAACCAACTAGATTAGAAAAAGTAAAATTTGAAATGAAGAAAATTATTAATCAATTTTCTTCAGATAGAATTGGGATAATAATGTTTTCAAGTGAAGCTTATGTCCAGTGTCCTCTAACATACGACAAGAATGCTCTAAATTTATTTATAGAAACTTTAAATACTAGTCTGGTTCCCAACTCAGGAACAGACTTCGGGCCAGCTCTTGAATTAAGTTTATCAAAACTAGAAGATGAAACATCTAATAATAAAGAGATCAATTCTAAAGTAATAATTTTAATATCTGACGGAGAAGATTTTGGAGAAGACACAGGATCATCATTAGAACAAATTAAGAGCTCATCTATCAAATTGTTTTCAGTAGGAATCGGTAGTACTCAAGGAAGTAAGATATTATTAAGAAATGGAAAATTTAAAAAAGATAATGAGGGAAATGATGTTGTCACCAAACTAAACTCTAATTCACTAAAGGAAACAGCATCATATACTGGAGGAAAATATTTTGAGATTTCAAATGAAATGAATCAGACTGATAATTTGATTTCAGAGATAGTAAATATAAAAGGAGATTATATTGAGTCAAAGACTGTTGATGTGACAGAAAATAAATATTTTTATTTTTTATTTTCAGCACTAATTTTAATGCTGATAGATTTCACATTTAGTTTTAAAATTATTTCTATATGATTTACATACTAATATTAATTCTTTCAATATCATCAATAGACAGAGTTGATAACATAAATAAATTGACTAAATCTGCTGAAAAATCTTTCATAGAAAAAAAATATAACGAGTCGATAGAAAGTTATAAGATATTAATTGACTCATTTGATTATAAGAATGAGAAGATATACCTAAACCTTGGGCATTCGTACTTACTATCAGGTGATACACTTAATGCTATTGAAAGTTATAATTATGCCTCTCTCACTGAAAATAAACGAGTAAGATCTATTGCTTTCCAACAACTTGGTAATATCAATGAAAAAAATAATAAACTAGAAGAGGCATTAAATCTTTACAAAAGATCCATCATCTCTGATAATAGTAATGATGACTCAAAATTTAATTATGAGCTTGTAAAGAAAAAGATGGATAAGGAAAAAAATAAAGAAGAAAATAAGAAGGATAACCAAGATCAAAAAGATAATAAAAAAGAAAACTCTGATAATAAAAAACAGGATCAAAAAGGCAAAGAAGAGAAAGAAGAAAAAGAGCAGAAAAATGAGAAACAAGAATCTCAAAATAAAGAAGAAAATAAGAAGAAGAAGAGTAATGAAGAGTCTATAGAAGAGAAATTAAAGAAAATAAATATGAGTAAGAAGAAAGCTGAAATGATATTAGACGCATTAAATAATAATGAATTTCAGTATATTCAGCAGTTAAAAAGAAAGCCTAGTAAAAAATTAAATAAAAATAAACCTGACTGGTAATGGGAAGCGCCATACAGAATACAGACTTTAAATTTGACAACCTACTAAAGAAATATACTGGTAAGGTAAGAGATGTATATCACTTTGATCAAAAATTAGTTATGGTAGTAAGTGATAGGATCAGTGCATTCGATGTGGTACTTCCAAAACCAATACCTTTTAAAGGCCAAATTCTTAATCAAATAGCTGAGAAATTTCTTAAACTAACAGAAAATATTGTACCTAACTGGATAGACTCAGTCCCTGATCCTAATGTGACAATAGGAAAAAAATGTGATACATTTCCTGTTGAAATGGTAATTAGAGGTTATCTCACTGGACATGCTTGGAGAGAATATAAGGAAGGGAAAAGGATTTTATGTGGAGTAAAAATGCCTGATGGGATGAAGGAACATGATAAGTTCCCTAACCCTATAATTACCCCGACAACCAAGGCAAAAGTTGGTCACGATATAGATATTTCGAGAGAGGATATTATTTCATCAGGAATAGTTAGCAAGGCAGATTATGAAAAACTTGAAAATTATACATGTCAGCTATATAAAAAAGGCACAGAATACGCACTCTCAAAAAATTTATTATTAGTTGATACTAAATATGAATTCGGAAAATATAAGAATGATATTATTTTAATAGATGAAATTCATACTCCCGACTCTTCAAGATACTTTTATGCAGATACATATCAAGAACTTCAAGATAAAAATCAGGGTCAGAGACAATTATCTAAAGAATTTGTAAGACAGTGGTTAATTGAAAATGGATTCCAAGGAAAAGAAAATCAGGAAGTTCCTCTAATGAGTGATGAAATAGTAAATTCAATATCTAAAAGGTATATTGAATTGTATGAAAATATAACTGGAGAAGATTTTATAAAAAGAAAAACGGAAAATATGATGAAAGATATCGAATCGAATATTAAAATTGCATTATGAAATATGAAATAGAAAAGAATGATTTGTACTATGTACTTACACCTAAAGAAGAGAAAATAGATTCTGTTCTAGCACCAACATTAAAAGCAGACTTAATTACTTATGAAGTTGAAGGAGCAAAAAATATAATTCTTGACCTTAAAAATGTAAAGTTTATGGATTCATCAGGCCTTAGTGCTATGCTTGTTGGAAACAGAACATTTAGAGAAAAAAATTGTTCTTTTGTGATATGTAATGTAAATAATCATATCGAAAAAGTACTTAAAATATCTAAGCTAGATACTGTTCTTGATATTTTACCAACACTCCAAGAAGCTATTGACTCAATCCAATTGGATGAAATAGAAAAAGGGATGAATTAGCATCTACCTAATGAGTGTACTCAAAATAGAAGAAAAAAATAAGTTAAATAATATTTTCATAATCCTTACAGGGATTTTTATCACGAACGCAATTATTGCTGAAATCTTAGGAACTAAAATTTTTGATTTTTCATTTGTAAAAAACTTTAGCTTATCAGTCGGTGTTCTTATCTGGCCAGTAGTTTTCATTACAACAGACATAATAAATGAATACTTTGGAAAAAGTGGTGTAAAAAAAATATCATACTTTACAATCATCCTAATCTTATATGTATTCTTAATTGTTTTTCTTTCAACAAAATTAATTCCTAATACATATTGGCTAAATATAAATAGTACTGATAACTCTGGAAACCCATTTAATATAGATTATGCATACAACACAATATTTCTTCAGAGTACAGGTATAATAATAGGTTCTGTTTTTGCTTTTCTAATAGCACAACTTCTAGATGTATTCATTTTCCAAAAAATTAAAAAAATAACTAAGGGGAAATTCATATGGTTAAGAGCAACTGGATCAACTTTAATATCTCAATTAATTGATAGCTTCGTAGTTCTTACCATAGCATTTTATTTTCTTGCTCCTGAGGGAAAAGAATGGTCTATAAACCAAGTTTTTGTAGTTGGCTTTGATAATTATACATTTAAATTTTTTGTGGCTATTATTATAACTCCTTTTATTTATTTAGCTCATTACCTAATCGATTCCTATCTTGGAAAAGATTTAGCAGAAAAAGCTAAAGAGCATGCTCTAAAAGATTAAACTTTTAATTTTTATATTTACACTATGAGAAGCACTTTTATAATCATATATAAAATTTTAGGGTTTCTTCTTCTATTTTTTTTACTCGGCACGTTATTTGTGTTTATAGAGACAGTCGCAATAGAAGATCAAACAAAATCATTTATAGATGAATCTGGTATTCTTCAGAATAAATATGAAAAGAGTTTAATTCCAATTTTTGCTTCTTTATTATTTTCATATCTTTTGGCATTTCAGATACCATGGTTCAGAAAAAAAGAAAGTTAATTGTTTATAATATTATCTAATATTATCCCACTTGACACAGATACATTCAGAGACTCAGCTTTTCCATCTCCTTTAATGGAAAGCCAACCTTGAATATATTTTTTTAAATCATCTCGGACTCCATTTGATTCACTTCCAAACAAGACAATTCCTTCTTTGATAGATTTTGGATCTATACTCCCCTCCATTTCAGATTTAGTGCCATAAATTTTTAATTGGCTTCTCTGAAATATTTTTGATAAATCATCATAAAAGACGTTAACTCTTGTAAAAGAGCCCATACTTGACTGAATTGTTTTAGGGTTATATAATTCAACAGTATTTTTAGAACATATAATATTCTTAACTCCAAACCAGTCTGCATTTCTAATTATAGTTCCTAAGTTACCAGGGTCATTTATAGAATCTAAAGCTATCATTAGTCCATTAATTTTAGAATTAGAAAAAATATTAGACTTAGACTTTACTACAGATAGTCCAATTTTATTTTTTTTAAGGTTACTTATTTTTTCAATTTCCTCTTCCTCTAGAATAAATATATTTTCAGAGGGAAGATAAGATTTGTTGTAATTGAATACTTTTCTAGAGATTACAGTAAATAAAATATCATAGGTAGAGTTATTGACTTCTATTATTCCTTTTAATCCCTCAACAATGAAAAGATTTAAACTTTCTCTACTCTTCTTATTCTTAAGTGATTTAATTAATTTAAGTTTAGATTTAGATAGCATAATCTTGAATTTAAAAAATAAATTTAATCATATTGTTTGAATACATTAAAGCTTTAGATAGAGAGATAACTATTTTTTTAAATAATTTATCTCATGAATATCTAGATATCATAATGATAATTCTAAGTAATAAGTTTGTATGGATTCCATTATACTTATTCTTGATATTGTGGTTATGGCATTATAATAATAAATTTTTTATTAGAAATATCATATTATGTATTTCTGCAGTTCTTATTTCTGACTTTATAACAAGTTCAATGATGAAGCCTTACTTTGAAAGATTAAGACCATGTAATGACCCATTAATATCAGAGTTTATAAATATAGTATCTGGTTGTGGAAGAAAATTTAGTTTTGCTTCATCTCATGCATCTACAACTTTCTCATTAGCTACCATAATATATTTATTATCAGATAAAAAAATCAAATATCTTTTTTTATGGAGTATAATGATTGGATATAGCAGAGTTTATCTAGGCGTTCACTTTTTTATGGATATTATTTTTGGTTTTATTGTAGGCTTTTTAACATCAATAATTATTTATCGTATATCTAAAAAAATTCACTCGTTTTGAAATTACATATTTTATTAATCTTCATGTCATCATTAATTTCTTGCAACCAAGAAATAAAAAAGCTGCCAATTTACGGAAGGAATGAAATAACTAAAAAAGTTTTAAATGGTGAGATCGTTATTGATACAATAAATCACTCCATAAAAAATTTTTCTTTCTATAATCAGGATAGTACTAAGGTAACAAGAGATACATTTGATAATGCAATATATGTAGCTGACTTTTTTTTCACTACGTGCCCTACAATCTGTCCAATAATGCAAAATAATTTACTTTTAGTCTATAATGAATTTTCAGAAAATAAAAACGTGAAATATCTTTCTCATACAATTAACCCAGAATATGACAATACCAAAATACTAAAAAAATATGCTGAAAGGTTAGGAGTAAGTTCGGATAGATGGCACTTTGTTACAGGAGAAATAGAACATATTTATAAAATAGCTAAAGACAGTTACATGGTTAGTGCACTTGAAGATAAAAATGAACCCGGTGGGTTTTTACATAGTGGTACTTTTCTACTCATAGATACCAACAAAAATATAAGAGGAATATATGATGGAACTAGTGAGGTAGAGATGTATAGGCTTATGAGTGATATAAAAATATTATTAAAATCTAATTCTTAAGAATTTTATTAATATACTTTCCTAAAATATCAAATTCTATATTTACTAATTCACCAATATTAATTAAGTTAAAATTTGTAAACTCATACGTATGAGGAATTATAGCCACTGTGAACTCATCATCATTAATATTATAACATGTTAAACTAACTCCATTTACACATATACTTCCTTTCTCAATAATATAATTTGAAAAATCTTTAGATATTTTAAAAGTATATAACCAGCTATTTGATTGGTCTACTATATTAATACATTTTGCAGTATCATCTACATGACCTTGTACTATATGACCATCTAACCTCCCATTAGCCTTCATACTCCTCTCTAAATTTAAAAGAGAACCTACTTTTACATTTGAAAAATTAGACTTTTTCAGAGTCTCATCTACTAACGTAACTTTGTGTGATTTAGAATTGAATTCTGTTACAGTTAAGCATACACCATTATGAGAAATGCTTTCATCTACTCTGAGCTCACCGCTAATTGGACTTAAAATTTCCATATCAATATTCTTCTGATTTTGAACTATTGATTTTATTTCTCCTACAGATTCGATTATTCCAGTAAACATTCCTTAATATAATATTACTTTGCAAAAGTAAAAGTTAAATTTGTTAGATAAAATAAATTGATGAAAGATAAAAAAATTGCTTGCGAAAAAACTAAAATTAGTATAAGTGAGATGGTTCTCCCAAATCATACAAATAACCTTAATACTTTATTTGGTGGTAAATTGATGTATTGGATGGATATGGCAGCTGCAATTTGTGCACATCAAAACACTAAAAAAGTTGCGATAACTGCTTCAGTTGATAATATTACTTTTAAGTCCCCAATCTATAAAGGAGACATAGTAACTATTAATGCTTTTATTACCAGAGTTTTTCAAACTTCAATGGAAATATATATTGAAGTTCTTACTCAAAACACTAAGAAAAAAACTTCAATAATTACTAATAATGCATTTTTTACTTTTGTCACGCTAAACGATAAAGGGAAACCAGTAAAATCTATTGAAGTAACTCCTAATTCTGATGAAGAAAAAAAGTTATACGATGGGGCGTTGAGGAGAAGGCAGTTAAGATTAATTTTAGCAGGAAAAATGAAACCTGAAGAAGCTGACGAATTAAAGTCAATATTTAATTAAATACCTCTTGTAACTTATTATATAAATTAACTCCTCTAAGCTGAGTGTCTTTTGCAATAATTTCACCAGAAGGATCTAACAAGAAAGCACTAGGTATTTTATTGATATTATATAATTGAGCAGCCTCAGACTGATAATATCTTAAATCTGAAACATTTACCCATGGTAACATATCTTGTTTGATACCTCTAACCCAATCTTTTCTACTTCTATCCAAAGAAACCTGAAAAACTTCAAAACCTCTATCTTTAAAAATTTCATAATTTTTTAAAATATTTGGGTTTTCTTCTCTACAAGGTCTGCACCATGCAGCCCAGAAATCCAGAAGAACATATTTACCTCTAAATGAAGAAAGAGATACAGGATTACCAGTTGTATCATTTAAAATAATTTCTGGAGCTATACTTCCTACTGAGACTGCCTTTAACTTAATTAAATCTGATTCAAATTTTTTGAAATATGAATTAGTCTCAAATTCAGGGAGATATCTTTCATATATTTTCTCCCAAAAAGAAATATTTTCTCCTATAGGCAAATAACCTGCTGTAACTAAGACTGCTAATGAATTATCTACATTATCTAAATAGTTTTTTAGTGATAACTCAAATTGATTTCTTTTGAAAGAAACTTCTTCTCTAATACTATTTATTTTTTGTATATCTTTTTCGTTATTAGCATCAATAAATGCCATGTTTAGTTCTCTGATTTCTGATCTATAGGTTGAAATTTTATCACCAATCCCAATTAACACATCTGTATCTGGAGAATCTAAAATTTTGGTAGTAAAACTAGAGTTTTTGTCATCTATCAATATCTTAATATCTCTGTCTTTAAGAATAACATCAACACTTCTTTTACCTAAGATATCAATCCTATATAAAGCTGATTCATCGTTATATACATCAAATTCAATTTCATTATCAATAAAATTACCTGATTTAATCAATTCAATTGAGTAATCTGAATTGACCTTCTGAAGTCGGACTTCACCAGAGTTGTCACTCCCCTCAATTTTGATTAATATATTTATTTCTTTATCGGATGAATTAGAGGAACTACAAGAGTAGATAAGTACAATAAAAAGTAATTGAATTAGATTTTTAATCATGTTAAATTTTTTACAAAGAAAAGAATATCAATTCTTTTTCAATAAAAGAAAACGTTAAATTCTATTAATTGTTTAAAACTTTATTAAAATAAGACTGACCTTCTTCTAAAACACTTTTCAAACCTTCTATTTTCTTACCTCCAGCTGTAGATAAGAAATCTTGACCACCACCTGAACCTTCTATATATTTTGACAAATCTTTAATTATAACTCTAGCATCAAGTTTAAATTCTTTTAAAATAATTTTAGAAATTAAAAGTACAATAGAAGGCTTATTATTCAATTCTGTAGTAGCTAAAAATATAATATTCCCAAACTCTTTCTCCAACTCAAAACCAATTTGCTTAATAAAGTCCACTTTCTCATCCTTAAAATGATGTAATATTATATTTGAATTATTTACTGAATTAATTTTCTTTTTAATTTCATCTTTAACAGAATTTTTCCTTAAAATATCAAATTTGTTAATCTCAGCTTCTAAAATTTTATTTTTCTTTAACAAACTACTAACAGATTCTACTAAATTATTTGATTTTAATAATTCTTTTAAACTAGTTAAATCTTTAGACTGCCTATCAGAATATGATTTAAGTTCTTTTGAGGTTAAAGCTTCAATTCTTCTTATCCCCGAAGAAATTGATCCTTCAGAAATAATCTTAAAAAGTCCTATTTCAGATGTATTTGATACGTGAGTACCTCCACATAATTCAGTTGAAAACTCTTTATCAATAATCACTACTCTGACTTTATCTCCATACTTTTCACCAAACAATGCCATCGCTCCCATTTTTTTTGCTTTATCTATTGATAAATCATTTAATATCTCAACACTTATATTTTCAAATATTTTGTTATTAACTATATCACTAATTCTATTTAGATCATTATCAGAAATTTTTGTAAAATGAGAAAAATCAAACCTTAAAATCTTATCATTAACAAGTGAACCTTTCTGAGTAACATGATCTCCCAAGACTTCTCTTAGAGCAGAATGAAGTAAATGTGTTGCAGAATGATTTTTTGATATTAATCTTCTTCTAAAAGAATTTAATGAAAGTTTAAATTCAGAATTTAAATTAGATGGTATTCTATCAGCTAGATGAATAATTAATTCATTTTCTTTAAAAGTATTTTCAATATTTATTTTTTCTTCTCCATAACTAAAATGACCAATATCACCAACTTGGCCTCCTGACTCTGCATAAAAAGGAGTAGCTGAAAAAACAATATGATATTTTTTAATGTTGTCAGAATTAACTTCTCTGAACTTAACTATCTTAGACGTTAGTGTATTTTTTTCATAACCATGAAATTCAGATTCTAAATTACTGTTTACAATCTGCCATTCATCCAAAGATTTTTCTGAGCTTTTTCTTGATCTTTTTCTTTGCTCTTCAAGATAATTGTCAAATGACTTTTTATCTATTTGTAAATTATTTTCTCTTGCTATGAGTTCAGTTAAATCATAAGGAAAACCATATGTGTCATATAATTCAAAGACAATTTCTCCAGGTATTAATTTCTTTTTATCATCTAATTCCTCTTTGATTTTATTAATCTTCTTTAAACCATTTTCTAATGTTTTTAAAAATGTTTTTTCTTCTTCTAATATTAGGTTTAAAATAAAGCTTTCTTGGGTCTTTAAATTTGTAAATACATTATTATATTCTTCAATCACAGATTTGGCAAGTTTGTGAAGAAAAGGAGAATTAATTTCTAATGTTGAAAAGCCATACCTCACAGCTCGCCTCAAAATTCTTCTAATAACATATCCAGACTTATTGTTAGATGGAATTGCACCATCAGAAATAGTAAAAACAATTGCCCTTATATGATCAGATATCACTCTAAATGCAATATCATGCTTATCATTTTCACCATATTGTAAATTAGATAACTCACTTATTGACTTAATTATTGATCTGAATAAATCTGTATCATATGTGGAATTAAGACCCTCTATTGCCATAGATAATCTCTCAAGTCCCATTCCTGTGTCAACATGTTTATTAGGAAGTGATTCTAATGTACCATTACTTCTTCTATTAAACTCAATAAAAACTAAATTCCATATCTCTATAACTTCTGGGTGGTCTTTGTTAATAAGCTCAGAAGTAGGAATTTTTTTAATTTCTTCTTTACTTCTAAGATCAATATGAATTTCTGAACAAGGTCCACAAGGTCCAGTATCTCCCATCTCCCAAAAGTTATCTTTCTTAGATCCGTCAATAATTTTTTCATCATCAATTATCTCCTTCCATATATCTACAGCTTCAGTATCCTTCTTCAATTTTTCTATTTTGTCTCCACCAAATACAGTGATATACAATCTTTTAGCATCAAGTTTGTAATGATTTACTAATAGATCCCAAGCCCAGTGGATAGCATCTTTTTTAAAATAATCTCCAAAAGACCAATTTCCTAACATCTCAAACATGGTGTGATGGTATTTATCAATACCTACTTCTTCTAAATCATTATGTTTTCCGCTTACTCTTAAACACTTTTGTGTATTTGCAACTCTTTTTGTTTTGGGAGTCTCGTCACCTAAGAATATATTCTTAAATTGATTCATTCCCGCGTTAGTAAACATCAATGTAGGATCGTCTTTTACGGTGATTGGAGCTGATTCTATTATTTTGTGTCCCTTACCTTCAAAATAATCAAAAAATATATTTCTAATTTTTTTAGAGTTCATTTAAGCTTAAGTCAATGAATATTTTTATTTTTGCATAGCAAAAAACAAAATTAGGCTATTTTAATGTAATTATGAGCAAACATAAATATTATTATAATCCTGAAACGTGCAGGTACGAAAGAATTAAAAAAACTAAAAAAGATATCTTTTTAAGGTTTTCTATATTCACTTTAACAGTATTGTTTTCAAGTTTTATATTATTAAATATTTATGATACATACTTTGAATCTCCAAAAATAGTGATGCTTAAAAAAGAGAATGAAGAACTTCAGACTCATTATGAAATACTAAACAAGGAAGTAAATATTGCTTATAAAATGTTAGATAACTTAGAGGAAAGAGATGATAATGTTTATAGAATTATTTTTGAAGCTGAGCCAATACCATCTACTATCAGGCAAGCAGGAATTGGAGGAATAAATAGATATAAAGAGTTGATTGAGGGTAATTTAGAAAGAGAAGATCTTATTATTGATAACTATGCAAGAATTGATGAATTAAAAAGAAAGTTATATATACAGACAAGATCTTATGATGAACTTCTCGATATGGCTAATAATAAAGAAGAATTAGTTGCTGCAATACCTGCAATTCAGCCTGTATCTAATAAAGATCTTAAGAGAATATCATCAGGTTATGGAACAAGAATTGATCCTTTTCTTAAAGTTAGAAGAATGCATTATGGTCAAGACTTCTCCATAAAAAAAGGAACTCCAATATATGCAACAGCTGATGGCAGGGTAAGTATCGTAAAATCTTCATTTGGAGGATTAGGTAAATACATCTACTTAGACCATGGAAATGGGTATAAGACAGTTTATGGTCATTTAGATAAATTTAATGTCAGAAGAGGACAAAAAGTAAAAAGAGGGGAACTAATCGCTTATAGCGGTAATTCTGGAAGATCAACAGCCCCCCATTTACACTATGAAGTACATAAAAATGGTAAAAAATTAAATCCAATAAACTTCTTTTTTAATGATTTGACTCCAAACGAATATGAAGAGGTAATTAAATTAGCATCTGTTGAAAATCAAGCTCTAGGCTCTACTTTTTAGATTTATGCCTTATAAAGAAAGAGAAATTAAAAAAAAATACTATTCTATAGGTGAAGTGTCTGGTCAGTTAAGCTTAAATGCTTCTCTAATTAGGTATTGGGAATCAGAATTTGAAGTATTAAGTCCAAAAAAAAATAAAAAAGGATTAAGAAAATACACTAAAAAAGATATTGAGATTTTAAAAAAAATCCAATCTCTTTTAAAAGACGATGGCTACACCATTGAAGGAGCAAAAAAACATTTAAAATCAAAAGTATTAAATGATGAAATCAAAATAATATCTGAACTTGAAAATATAAAGAAAAAACTAATTGACCTTAAAAGAAAGATTTAATCAATTCCTAAGATATTTTTAATGGATTCATCATCAGATCCAGAGTCAGCAAAATCATCAAAAGTCTTCTCTGTAACTTGTATTATATGATCTGAAATAAATTTTGAACCCTCTAATGCCCCCTGTTCATTACTTTTAATACAACACTCCCATTCTAATACAGCCCATCCATCAAAACCATACTGTGTTAATTTAGAGAATATAGATTTAAAGTCAATTTGTCCATCACCTAAAGATCTAAATCTACCTGGCCTATCCTTCCAATCAGCATAACCTCCGTAGACACCAGCCCTTCCAGTCGGATTAAATTCAGCATCTTTTACATGAAACATTTTTATGTATTCATGATATATATCTATATGATTTAGATAATCCATCTGCTGTAAAAGGTAGTGACTTGGATCATAAAGCATTTTTACTCTATTATGATTTTTTGTAGACTCAAGAAATCTCTCAAAAGTTATTCCGTCGTGTAAGTCTTCACCCGGATGGATTTCATAACAAAGATCAACTCCATTTTTATCAAATTCATTTAGTATTGGGAGCCACCTTTGCGAAAGTTCTTTAAAACCTAAACTTACAAGACCATTTGGCCTCTGTGGCCAAGGATATACATATGGCCAGATTAATGCACCTGAAAAAGTTACATGTGCG
>CERV01036250.1_pt1 | contig 16167 bp, 14 predicted proteins | sample 530871 | NCBI WGS metagenome assembly CERV01 (sample SAMEA2621045, study PRJEB7988) | marine metagenome | biome: marine biome (ENVO:00000447); feature: deep chlorophyll maximum layer (ENVO:xxxxxxxx); material: "saline water (ENVO:00002010), including plankton (ENVO:xxxxxxxx)" | depth 50 m
CTGGGAACAATTCAAGAATTGTCATCCAGCTCCCAAATCGTCCAAAGCATATCCAGATAGCACCTCGGTAATGTTATATACATCTGGAACCACTGGAAGGAGTAAGGGGGTACCAAGAAGTCATTTTGCAGAACGCGCTAGCGCTATAGCTCATATCGCTCAAAACTTATACCACCAAAATGAAGTTACATTGGGTGTAATGCCTCTTTATCACACAATGGGCGTGCGATCTCTACTAGCGAGCATCATCAACAACGGCCATTTTGTTTGCCAACAGCGTTTCGATCCCGAAGAAGCACTCCATTTGATCGAACAAGAGAGAATAACAAATCTTTATTTAGTACCAACACTCTACCATGATCTAATAAGTTCTCCGTCATTTGCTCATACCGATATTTCATCGGTACAAAAACTGGGTTTTGCAGGGCAGGCTATGACAGATGGATTATTGAAACGCCTGGAAGAAAAGTTCAAACCAGAGCTATTTGTGAACCATTATGGGTCGTCGGAGATCTATACGTTTACGGTTGAACGCAATGCAGTTAGAAAACCAGGCTCCGCTGGAAAGGCTGGTATAAATCAAAATATCCGTATTGTGAAACTTGGATCTAAAGATCCAGAACGTCTCACGACGACTGATGAAGAAGGCCAAATCATCGCCTCGTTAGACGGAGATGAGGCGTTTGATGGATATTGGAAAAGAGACGATGCCAACGCGAAATCAATTTATAAGGGTTGGTACTTTACTGGAGATATCGGATACAGAGATATAGACGGGGATTTATTTGTTACAGGACGAGTTGATGATATGATAATTTCCGGCGGCGAAAATATATTACCAACCGAAATCGAAAGTATATTATCCTTACATCCATCGGTTGCAGAGGTCGCAGTCGTAGGACTGCCAAACGAGCGATGGGGTCAACAGGTAACGGCTTTTATTAGCAAACGTACCAAAGTTACTTTAGAACAACTAGATAACTGGTGTTTAGAGAGTAATCTTGCTTCTTTTAAGAGGCCTCGCGAGTATATTTTTGTGAAAGAAATACCAAAGTCTCCGGTAGGAAAGATTTTAAGACGGCTGTTGGTCACTGGACACTATGAAAAGCTTGAGGAAAATTAATATGACTGAGACGTTTATCGCTAAAACCCAAGAACTTCTCTCAACATTAGATGGATTTAGAGTGGAAGTTGATCCAGAAAAACAAAGAGCAGATATAATTCTAGATCGTCCTCCTTTGAATATTATTGAGATTCCACAACGCGATCAATTGCGTTTAGTTTTCGAAGAACTGGATAAAGATGACAGAGTTCGCGTTATTGTTGTAAGAGCGGAAGGAAAGCACTTTTCATCAGGTGGGAACATCGCTGGCTTTCTGGCGGCTAGCCCGGAGTTAGTATCTCGGCTGGCCGATAACATAGCTGCTCCAGCACGATGCCATAAACCAGTTATAGCTGCTAATCGAGGGTACACTTTTGGTGTAGGTTTCGAGTTATCACTAGCATGCGATTTCCGTATCGCATCAGATACAACGCTCTATGCATTGCCCGAACAAAGGATAGGCCAGATTCCTGGATCAGGAGGATCTATAAGGCTACTTCATATGATTGGAATGCAGAGAACCAAGGATATGACTTTTCGTTCACGAAGGGTATCGGGGAAGGAGGCAAAAGAATGGGGGTTTATTCTAGATTGCGTGCCAGATGAACAACTTGAAAAGGAAACCGATAAACTTGTTGAAGAACTAAAAGGATTTTCCCCATTGGCCCAAAGAACGATTAAAGGTGTGCTTAATGCTGCTCAAAATACAACCGTTGAGGCCGGAATTGAAATTGAAGGTAATGCTTATGGACGACTTAGAACATCTGATGACTTTGCTGAAGGTGTAGCCGCCTTTCATGAAAAAAGAACTGCGGTTTTCAAAGGATCATGATGCTGAAAAATTTACCGTGATATATTTATCTATATAATCAAAAACCTACTTTGGAGGGTCAAATAATGAATATAGGTTTTATCGGATTAGGGATTATGGGCGCACCAATGGCAGGACATTTGATGGCAGGTGGACATCAAATAATCACCTGTATTCATAAGACGCCCGCTCCCAAAACGCTCATAGAATCGGGCCTTGAAGTTGTTGAAAACGCCAAGGAAGTAGCAAAAAATAGTGAAATAATCATTGTAATGGTGCCTGACACGCCACAGGTCCAAGATGTACTATTTAACCAAAATGGCATTGCTGAGGGATTAACTGATGGGAAGCTTATAATCGATATGAGTTCAATTTCTCCCATAGAAACAAAAGAATTTGCCAACACTATAAAAAGTAGGGGTTGTGGCTACCTTGATGCACCTGTTTCAGGTGGTGAACTGGGAGCAAAAGCAGCTTCTCTAACAATAATGGTAGGCGGGTCTGAAGAAGATTTTTCAAGAGCACTGCCTATTTTTGAACTTATGGGAAGTAATATTACATTGGTTGGAGAAAACGGTGTGGGGCAAACCACGAAAGTTGCAAATCAAATAATCGTCGCGCTTACCATTGAAGCTGTTGGAGAGGCATTAGTATTTGCCTCAAAAGCAGGGGCGGATCCATCAAAAGTCAGACAGGCACTAATGGGTGGTTTAGCCCAGTCAAGAATTCTCGAAGTGCACGGAGAGCGCATGATTAAACGAACGTTCGAGCCAGGGTTTCGTATAGAATTACATCAAAAAGATCTCAACTTAGCACTTCAGGGCGCTAAGTCACTTGGTGTTAGTCTTCCGAATACTGCAACAACTCAGGAGTTATTTAATTCTTGTTCAGCAAATGGGGATTCGGAACTTGATCATTCTGGCTTAGTCACAGCCCTCGAAAGAATGTCTAACAGTAAAGTTAACTGACAGCGGCTTTCTTTGAAAAGAGACGTTATTCATTTTTGACGAACAACACCCATTGGCATTTCTGAAATACGTCGCATTTCTGGTGTTTGAAATAGTTCTGGATTATTGACATAGCTTAACATCATCTCTGTTGCATCAGCCCCCCAAAACACCTGATCATCTATTAAGAAGGTAGGGACACCGAATACTCCCGCTTTAATGGCTGTTTCAGTATTGGTTCGCAGGGTATTTTTTACTTCTGTATCAGACATTGCCGCCTCTGGATTGTCTATTTCGAGGGCCTCAGCGATAGCCAAAATACCGTCTGTTTCATCTGGCTGAATCCCTTCTCCATAAATCACCCTGAACACCGAACGAATGTGCTCAATTTGACCACCAGCGGCTATACACAAACGGAGAGAAGCTAGGGGGTTGTATGGATGGCGCGGAGGCATTTTAAATGGAATGTTATTCTGATCGGCCTGCCATTTGAAGAATCTGTATACAAATTTTCTTTTAGGGGGTATTTCTGCGGGTCCCAACTGCCCCCAATGTTTCAGCAACCCGCCAAATAAAACCGGTATGGGATTAATTTCCAAATTTCCCTGAAAACTCTCAAATCTCGCAAACTGCAAATACGCAAATGGTGAGATGAAATCAAAATACCAATCCGCTTTTGTCAATTAAAACATCCTTCTCTATTGTAATGGCATTAAACAATCGGTGATTACTTATCTAAACTGCAATAGTCAATAAATCGAATTTTGGAGTCAATGTTACTTATCAATCTATATCCACCAAACACCTATTGCCAGGGAGAATGAAGCTATGAGATCACTTGGAAGTGCGATGACAATTTCATGAATGATGAAAAAACAACCATAGGTATAAATGGCCTCGCTCACGTGATTCTGACAGTAAGTGATTTTGAAAAGGCTCGCGAATTCTACAGCAAACTTCTACCAAGGTTTGGAATGTCTCTTATCCATGATGGCCCGGATTTTTGCTATCATGTTGGTGGCAGAACAGCAATTGGCATTCGGAAGTGCGACCCGGAATATGCTAAAGAGCGTTTCCAGCAATACCGCGTGGGTTTACATCACCTTTGCTTTCGAGCTCGAACCATGGAAGACGTGGACGAAACTGCCATATTAGTCTCAAAACTGGGCGCGAAGATCGTGCGCGGTCCCGAGGAACGCGATTGGGCTCCCGGTTATTACTATGTTTTATTTGAAGACCCTGACGGTATTCGTTTAGAGATAAATTTCATACCGGGGAAAGGGCTGTTAAAAAAAGGAGAGTCTTTTGGTTCGGAAGATGATTACATACGGATTGATGGCAAAGACAAGAACAACGATGGCTAGCAATCCGTCTCAATTTGGGACGCTTTCCAAACGATATAATTGGCCAAAGCATAAAAAAACAGAAAGATCAAAGTAAGTATACCGAACAACTTGGCCGCCTCCATTTCACCGGAGAACAGTGCGTAGATTGCCGCAACGAAACACACTAAAAGTCCAATGACCATCCGATGAGGCTGCCTTACAAATTTTCTTTGTTTCCAACGAGCACAAGTTTCCGGGGATGGGAGCATATTTACCTTCTAAAAATAAACAGCGACACAAAGTTAGTCAAAATAGTATATTTGAAAAAAGCCTTCTAACCAATACACTTTAGCAAACAAAATATAAGGACGGAAAGTAATGGATCTTGAGAATAAAACGACTTTTATTAGTGGCGGTGGCAAGAATATAGGTCGCTCTATTGCACTTAATCTCGCTGGTTCCGGCTCAAATATCGTGTTGAATGGAGCCACCGACCTTGACGCTTGTAATAAAACAGCCACTGACGTAGAGAAACTTGGAGTCAAGACAATGGTGTTGATGGGCAATGTTGGTTCTTCCGATGAGGTTCGGACTATGTCTGAAAAAGCTATTAATCACTTTGGTTCAATTGATATTGTTATCAATAACGCGGCGATACGTCCGTCCAAACCCTTTTTGGAAATGACAGATTCAGACTGGCATAATGTTTTAGATATCGATTTAAATTCGGCATTTTATACATGTCGTGCGTTTGCTGGTGGAATGTTAGAAAAAGGTTGGGGACGAATTGTTAACATTACAGGAATGAATGCCATTCACGGTTATAAAGGTCGTGCCCCGGTGTCTGCAGCAAAGCACGGGCTCTGGGGATTAACAAAGTCTCTAGGCAAAGAATTTGGGGCCAGCGGTATAACAACTAATGCTATTTCTCCTGGTCCAATCGATACCGATGGAGACCATCCGCAAAGAGAGCATATTTTATCGATGGTCCCAAGAGTACCCCTTGGTAGACTCGGCAAACCGGAGGAAATAGCCGCTCTAACTGGATTCCTTTGTTCCAACGGAGGCGCGTTTGTAAACGGCCAAATGATTAACTGCAATGGCGGAACCGAAACCTAAATAGGATATAGGGAATGAACTACGATATCGTCATTATTGGAGGAGGCATCATAGGTTCATCTATAGCCTACCATTTGGCGCGCGATGGGCGAGCTGGGACAATAGCTGTTATAGAACGCGATATCACATATTCAAAAGCAGCCACACCACGCGGATCAGGTGGGATAAGACAACTTTTCAGTTTACCTGAGAATATCGAAATGGCTCGCTATGGATTGGATTTTTACAAACAATTTGATCAAACTATGTCATCTAAAGGCGATCAGATCTCAATCTCTTTTCGCCGCCAAGGATATCTTTTTGTCTCTGATGCAGGCAACGAAAAAGTAATGGAACAGAACTTTCACAATCAACAGAAAATGGGTGTTAAGGCACAGCTATTAGATAAAACCAACCTAGAGCAATTATTCCCGTCGATTTATAATAACGATGTAAAACTAGCAGTCTATTCCCCAGATGATGCCTGGATAGATGCCTACTCCGCCTTGAACGGTTTCAAATCCAAAGCGCGTGAGCTGGGAGTGACGTACGTTAGCGAAGAGATAAAATCTGCAGATATACAAAATAAAAAAATCAAGTCCTTAACATGCCAAGAGGGCCCCACTGTTAAAGGAGAAGTATTCATTCTGGCAGCGGGCGCTTGGTCCGGGGAAGTAACAAAATATTTTGATATTAATATACCAGTTGAGCCCATGAGTAGAGAAAGTTATTTCTTTCTCTGCAACGAGGAAATAGAACCCCTTCCATTTATAAAAACAGAAACTGATCTTGCTTTCAGACCCGAGGGGAATGGCTTTACCGGCGGGATGCCTGACTGGGGTGTGAAAGGAGGTTGGAATTGGGAATTAAGTCCAACTAGATTCGAGGATACAGTTTGGCCATCGCTTGCCCATAGAATACCTGCCATGGAAACTATAAAACTAGAGCGATCGTGGCGCGGTCATTACGCAAGAAATAATCTTGATTATAACGCGATTATTGGGCCTTGGGCGACTGATCCTTATAATTTATTGATCGCAACCGGCTTCTCTGGACATGGAATTATGCATGCTCCTGCAACTGGATTAGCAATTAGTGAATTAGTTTTGGAAGGGCGATACAAGACTATTGATCTAACGAGATTTGGAACTGAACGGATCGTTGCAGCAGAGCCTTACCGCGAATCCGGCATAGTCTAATTTCATAAAAATCCATATCCAATTAGGGAGTTTCATGGATAACGCCGTCAGCTAAGAGTTTTTCAAAGGCCGTGTTATCAATCCCAAGATCTGCCAGAATTTCTCGGCTATGTTGACCGAGGGTCGGGGCAGAACGTACTGGTTCTGGTCCATCTTCAGAATTAACGAACGGCGCCCCAACAAGCCTATAGCCTCGTTCCATTCCCGCAGCAGCCGGCACATCAGTCAAAATATTACGATGTTGTAGTTGTTCCAGAGCAGAAGTCTCGGCCACAGAATTAACTTTCGAGATAGGCACTCCTCTTGGTGCAAGGCGCTTTTCCCAATTTTCGGCAGTGTCACTCTCAAAAGCCTTTAACATAGCAGCGCGAACAACGTCTTTATTTTTAATCCGTGCCTCTCGGGTAGAAAATCTTGGGTCCTCCAGAAGATCAGCTATCCCCAGCTCATCAAAGAAAGCCTCTACATGTTTGGGCATTAATGCTGCAGACAGCATTGACCCTTGCTTCGTCGAAAAACTACTTGCCGTCGGAGCCCCAGTGATAGATTGATTTCCTATCAACATATCCGGAACGTCATCGACGACATGTCGGGCAAAATTAGCAGCTTGAAGGACTATAGCACAATCTAGCATAGCAACATCTACCATCTGCCCTTTACCAGTGCGCTGCTTGCGTAAGAGTGCTGCCGAGGTAGCATAAGCTGCGCTCATACCGGTCATCAAATCGACGCCCATGTACCCTGTCCTTAATGGGCCACTCTCTTCAGTACCATTATTTGCCATCATTCCAGACGCTGCCTGAATCGCTCCGTCATATGCCGGATCAGCTGCTTTTGGCCCCCTAGATCCAAACCCTGAAATCACAGTATAAACAATGCTTGGATTTACTTTTTTTACACTTTCGTAATCCAGGCCCAAGCGATCTACAACGCCGGCCCTAAAGTTATGCAGAATGGCATCAGCTTCTTTGATAAGGTCAAATAAAATCGCCTTACCCTGTTCTGTTTTTATGTCTAGGGCTAAACTGCGTTTGTTTATATTCATTGTTAAAAACCCAGCAGCCATGCCAATTGGGCTAAATTGACTTTCCAGAACCCTGTCGCGCATTTGGTCTCCACCTACTGGCGGCTCAATTTTGATAACGTCAGCGCCTAGAAGTGCCAACTGCATTCCACAGGAAGGCCCAGCCAGCACCTGACTAAGGTCTAAAACTTTTATCCCCTCAAATGCCTTTGACATCATTCATCCTTCCGTTAAATTTAGTTAACATCTTAAAGCTGGATTAGCGCTGTTAAAACCCACCTCTATTATTTGGCTAAAATCTAACATACTTCCTATTAAGATCTCCACCCATCTTAGAGGGAAATCTTTAACAATCGACGTTTCATGAATTACCATCATTGTACTATTAACGTTTCTTATCTTGCATCTAATCGAGCATCCAATAAGCTTAGCCCAACATATCAAGACAAACTGGAGTTTCCCATGTCTGGACCCCTAGCTGGTTTCAAAATTATAGATATGACAAGCGTCATATCTGGACCACTTTCGACCATGATTCTTGCTGACCAAGGTGCCGAGGTAATAAAAGTAGAAAATCCAGATGGTGGAGATTTCACACGGGCACTTTCGAATCGGCGAGGCGGATTTTCCGCCTCGTTTTTAAATAATAATCGAAGCAAACGTTCTATCGCTGTAGATACCAAAACGCCAGAAGGGATGGAAATAGTTAAAAAACTGCTCAGCACAGCAGATGTTTTTATTCAAAATATGCGGCCAGGCGTTGTGGAACGGATAGGTTTGGGAGAAGAAGAAGTTCGTAAAATTTCTCCTGAAATAATTTTCGTCTCGATAAGCGGTTTCGGTCACGAAGGTCCCTACTCTCAAAGACCGGTTTATGACCCTTTAGTTCAAGCCTTATCGGGTCTTACAACCATTCAGGGAGGTTCGGATGAAGCCAGACCAAAACTAGTCAGGACGATTGTCCCAGATAAATTAACCGGAGTAATGGCCGCGCAAGCTATTACGGCTGGGCTGTTATCCAGAGAAAGAACAGGAAAGGGACAGCACATTAAGCTTTCAATGTTGGACTCTGTAGTGTCATTCTTATGGCATTCTGATATGGGCAGTCAGACTTTTGTTGGCGGAGAATTCCCGCAAGAGGAGGCGCAGAGTTTCATTGATCTGATATATGAAACCTCCGATGGATATATCACAGTAGCTGTGAACACAGACAAACAATGGACCAACCTGACAACGGCATTAAATAGAAAAGAATGGTTAACCGATGAACGATTTTTGACGCCAGCACTCCGCCACAAAAATATAAACGACCGCCTTAGCATGACACAGGAGGTACTGCTCTCAAAATCAGCTAAAGAATGGTTAACAATTTTGGATGCAGCTGATGTGCCTTGCGCTCCAATCCTGCGACGGAGAGACGTCATCAATCATCCTCAAATACAGGCAAATGCTACCATTGGTGAATACAAACATCAACAAGCGGGCATATTACGCCAGGCAGCGCCTGCAGCCAATTTCTCTGAAACCCCAGCTGTTATAACTAGAGGAGCCCCAATGTTAGGGGAATTCAGTAAAGAAGCACTGATAAGATTAGGATATGATGAAGATACTATCGAATCACTCATTAAGGATGGTATAATTGCAACGCCCGAGCAATTGTCTAAGGAGACTTAAGTCTATGATCGACTTTTATTACTGGCCTACACCGAATGGATGGAAAGTCTCTATTTTGCTCGAAGAGTTACAAATACCGTATAAAACATGTCCAATAAATATTGGCCAAGGTGATCAGTTTACGCCCAAATTTCTTAAAATTAGTCCAAATAATAGGATGCCAGCCATCGTTGATCACGACGTTAATGGTGATCCTATATCCGTTTTCGAATCGGGTGCAATCTTGTGGTACCTAGCAGAGAAGACTCAGCAATTTATTCCAGAAGATCCGTTGAAAAAAAAGGAGGTGCTGGAATGGCTTTTCTGGCAAACCGGAAATCAAGGGCCAATGGGTGGACAGTTAAGTCATTTCGTAAACTATGCTCAGGGTGAACATACCTATTCTCATAAGCGTTATTTGAATGAATATGATCGTTGTCTGGGTGTTTTGGACCGACGGCTTGAAAATCAATCTTATATCGTTGGAGATAGTTACTCCATTGCCGATATCATCAATTGGCCATGGGTTTTAATAGCTAAACCGTTAGGCGCATCTCTTGATAAATACCCTAATTTAAATGCGTGGAGATCACAAATTAAAGAACGACCAGCTGTTATGAGGGGCGTCGATTTAGGCAAAGATCTTCGAAGAAAAGAACCGCCAAGCGATGACGAACGAAAAATACTTTTTAATCAAACTGGCAACCTACCAAGCAAGAACTAACACGAACTTCACTACCGCAATAAGCGCAAATAGCCTCATAGCATATTCAAGATAAACACTAGAATACCCCCAATGCACCGTGGACTAATGCATAAACTGCGCTATTTTACAGACAAAATATTAGTTACGGAGAATATAAATGGTAGCTTCTGATCCTTTTATCGGAGTTGATATTAAAAATGCAGTAGCGAACTGGCTAATTAATTTTGAGACTGCTATCAGGCAAAATAATGCCGACGCCGTATCTTTATTATTCGTTGAGAACGGTCATTGGAGAGATTTACTAGCATTCACTTGGCACATAAGGACAGTAAATGGTCCTTCTGAAATAAAAGCCATGATTAGAGAAACCGCTATAAATACAGGAGCTACAGAAATAAAGATAGCTCAACACAGGACACCGCCGAGGGTAGTTGACCGAGGAGATACAATTTGCATCGAAGCTTTCATAGAATTTAGTACAAAAACTGGCCCAGCCAGCGGTATAGTAAGGCTCATTCCCGATAGCAATGCCCCCGATAATTTCAAAGCGTGGGTTCTAATGACATCTCTAGAGGGGATAAATGGCCACGAAGAAGCAATTGGGGAACATCGTCCAAGTGGAGAGAATTATTCAAGAACCTTCGGGGACGATAATTGGTTAGACCTTCGAAACAAAGCAAAGGCATATTCGGATCATGAGCCTGCAGTATTGGTTATTGGTGCAGGTCAGTCGGGACTAACTATTGCAGCGCGTTTAGGAGTGCTTGGCGTCGACACCTTGGTGATCGATAAGCATGAACGTGTTGGCGATAATTGGAGGAAAAGATACCATTCATTAGTTCTGCATAATGAGGTGTATATAAATCATATGCCATATATGCCTTTCCCGCCAAATTGGCCGGTGTTCATACCCAAAGATAAACTGGCCAATTGGTTCGAAGCGTACGCCGAAACTATGGAATTAAACATTTGGATGGGCTCAGAATTGGCTGGCGGATCGTATGATGAAAGCAGTGGGCAATGGGAAATTACGATAAGAAAAAATGATGGAAATACGCGCACGGTCAGACCAAGACACGTTGTTTTTGCTACTGGCGTAAGCAGCATTCCCGTTCGTCCTGATCTACCCGGGCTCGAAGATTTCAAAGGTGAAATCTTGCACTCAGGGGCATATACAGACGGACACAAATGGGCCGGGAAAAAAGCATTAGTTTTAGGCACCGGAAATAGCGGCCATGATGTTACCCAAGATTTACATTCTTGCGGAGTTAAAGCCAGCATTATTCAGCGTAGTTCCACCCACATCGTGAGCCTGAAGGAGGCGCAGAAAGTGTACGCGCATTATTTTGAAGGCCCTCCTATTGAGGACAATGATCTATTGGCCGTTTCATTGCCCTATCCAGTTCTTGTTAAATCTTATCAAAAGTCGACCCGGGGCATGATAGAAAACGATAGAGAGTTGTTGGAGGGCCTTAAATCTAAGGGCTTTCGACTTAACAATGGTGGCGACGATAATACAGGGTTTCAGATGAGCTATTTACGACGCGGAGGCGGCTACTGTTTTAACGTTGGTTGCTCGGATTTAATAATAAATGGTGAAGTTGGGCTCGTTCAATATTCTGATATTGATACGTTTATTAGTAACGGTGTGAGATTGAAGGATGGATCTACTATAGAGGCCGATCTACTGGTAACTGCCACTGGTTATAAGAATCAACAGGATACCGTGCGTCACTTTTTAGGAGATGATGTAGCAGAACGAATAGGACAAGTTTGGGGATTTGACGAGGGAGGCGAGCTACGCAACATGTGGCGCAGGACATCTCAGCCAGGGCTTTGGTTTACTGCCGGCGGCCTTGCACAGATACGTATTTACTCCAAATATTTGGCCATGCAGATAAAAGCCGTTGAGGAAGGCCTTATTGGCGCAAAAATGTCTACTCCAGATTTGTCACCTATGGCAGATGCTGCCGATTAAACTAGTAGAGTTATTTTGAACAAAAGGTTGGTGGGCCCGGAGGGACTTGAACCCCCGACAACGCCGTTATGAGCGGCGGGTTCTAACCAACTGAACTACAGGCCCACAGTGTTCTTATGATCACCCTTTGCGTCTTCGTCAACCGTATATTGTTAAGTTTTTTAATGGTTATTTTATTTATTAAGGATCAAAGTTCGGAGATTTAAAGTGAAATCACCAGTCGTTAAAGACACTTCATTAGGGATAAAGCCTATTTTTAGAGGGTTTTCTGCTGTTATTGGAGGACTTGATCTTTCCGCGCCAATCAATCCTGAAATGATTAATCAGATAACAAATTACTGGCTGGAATATCCAGTCTTAGTATTAAAAAAACAGAATATCACCGATTCACAACAAGTGAAGTTCGCTAAAAGCTTTGGCGAACTGGAGATACATCCATCTATCGCACACAGATCATCGAAGACGCCAGAAATCTATAGGGTTAGCAACGTGGACGAAAACAATCAAATAATGAAGCCTAAAAGCACCTCCTGGCAATACCTCGAGTTAACATGGCTTTGGCATACTGATAGCTCATTTAGAGAAAATCCATCATTAGGCTCAATTTTGCATGGGATAGAAATCCCAACCAATGGCGGGGATACTTTGTTTGCAGATATGACAAAGGCATATGAAGCACTTCCGAAATCAGAGCAACGGAGAATTTCGAAGTTACACGTTTTTCATAGCCACGATTACATTATTTCTCAATCTAAAGAACTATCTAAACGAGATAATAAGGGGCAATACGAGGCGCTCCCGCGGGTAAAACACCCATTAGTACGCAGGCATCCAATAACAAAAAAACAATCACTTTTCTTGAGCCCTCATACTATGGAAAGTATCGCCGAACTAGAAGAAAATGAAGGACGAGTCCTTCTAGATGATTTAACTAATCATGCTACCCAAGAACAGTTTGTATACCGTCATAAATGGGAAGTGGACGATATTTTGATGTGGGATAACCGTTGCACTATGCACGCTGTTCTGCCATATGACTCAGTCAATCATCGACGCATAATGCACCGAACAACTTTGGTGGGTGACTCAGTACCCAAGGCATAATATGCCAAAATAGGATTAAATGATGACAAAGACTTGGCTAGATGCTTTCACGCCTGAATGTTCGACATGGTATCATAACAAAATAGCATCGACATCAACACAGCTTGTTCATCCTGATATCGAAAAGATTATGCCGACCGAAGAAGGAGCACAGGCAAAATTAGAAATCCAACAATGGACTGGCTACGAGGCCACACCACTTCATCGTCTTGGTACGGTCGCTAAAGAGCTCAAAGTAGCTAATATTTATCTAAAGGATGAAAGTCCGCGGTTTGGGCTTGGATCATTCAAGGCCCTCGGTGGCGCCTATGCCGTCTTTAAAGTATTAAGCCACCTCATAAAGGAACGGACAGGCATAGAAAAAATAAATAGTGCCGATCTCCGAAATGGGACGTACGAAGCAATATGCAAAAATATAACAGTGGTGACAGCAACTGATGGAAATCATGGAAAATCAGTGGCATGGGGAGCCAGAGAGTTTGGCTGCCAATGTAAAATTTATATACATCGTGAAGTGAGTAAAGGGAGAGAACAAGCTATTGCCAAATTTGGCTGCGAGATGGTGAGAATATCCGGAAACTATGATGACTCTGTCCGGCAAGCCGATATGGACTCACATAAAAATAATTGGCATGTCGTCTCCGATACATCTTATCCCGGTTACATGGATGTGCCAAAATACGTGATGCAGGGTTACACTATTTTAGCGTCAGAAATCAGCGAGCAAATAGACGGAGTAATCCCAACGCACGTTTTTTTACCAGGAGGTGTAGGAGGCATCGCTGCCGCTGTTTCAGCAGAATTATGGAGAATATGGGGCAAAAATAGACCCAAAGTTGTAGTAGTTGAACCTCGGGCCGCTGATTGTCTTTATCAAAGCGCTTTATCTGAAAAGCCGATGATGTCCCATGGCAATTTAGAAACAGTAATGGCTTGTCTTTCCGCCGGCGAAGTCTCACTTCTCGCTTGGGATATCTTATCACGATCGGCTAATACCTTCATGATATTAAATGATGAGACAATAGCACCTTCAATGCGCCGATTGGCCGAGCTTGGTATTGTATCGGGAGAGTCGGGCGCTGCAACATTGGCTGGACTGGCCGCTATTTGTCAAAACCCTATAGCCCGTATGTCCTTAGGTATAGATCACGACAGCAGAATACTGCTCTTGTCCACAGAAGGAGCTACCGACCCCGAAATTTACAAAAAATTAGTTGGTGTTGAGGCTAGTGAAATTGTCACCAACCTCCCAATCTGAGCCAATCATCAACAACTTCTAACTTTTCCAGCCCAAAAAATAATTCTTTGCCCACTCTAAATGTTGGGGAACCAAAGACACCATGAGCAACAGACTCATCCACTTCATCCCGTAAAGCCTTAGATGCATCTCCGTTATCTAAGGCCTTTAATACTTCTTTTATATTAATCTCATGTTTATCTAAAATAGACGTTAATACCTCTATCTGCGATATATCCTTATCTAACATCCAGTGGGCGTGATAAAGATCTTTTGCAAGCCGGTGAGCCAAAGAAGGGTCTCCATGTTTTAACCAGCAAACTACACGCGCCGGCAATAGTGGGTTTATCTGCGGGGAACCAAGGGCTCTGCCTAAAACGATATTGTGACGACGCATATATCGTTCCGCATCTTTTCTAATATAAGGGCCCTTAAGAGGTAACTCGGCTATGGGTGGAAGCCCCATAATTTTAAGAACTGTGACGCCCAATAACATTGGATGCCATTCACATTCCCACTGATATTTTAGGGTAAGATCATCAATCCTCAGACTAGCTAAGTAACCAAATGGCGAGAGAAAATCAAAATGAAAATGTAGTTTTTTGTCATCCGTCATTCTTGATTATTACTCCTGTATATATACTTTTCGAGATCGGTCATTTATTTAAATTGAAATAACTTGCCTTCTGCAACTTGGAATATTAGCTTGCGCCAAAGGAAGCAAGAGGAATAGTACTATGGCAGATAACACTGATATTTCTGAAGAAATTCTCAGTAACGCCCGTGCGTGGCCGTTTGAAGAAGCACGAAAAATAACGAAACGTCTAAATAATGCTAACTTCGATAAAGATTGCATCATTCTGGAGACAGGATATGGGCCATCGGGATTGCCACATATAGGAACGTTTGGTGAGGTATTTCGGACGACGATGGTTCGGAATGCACTTAAGCGGATTTGTGATGTTCCAAGCAAATTAGTTGCCTTTTCTGATGACATGGATGGTCTTCGCAAAGTCCCAGATAATATTCCTAACCCAGATAGCTTAATTGAACACTTAAATAAACCTTTAACACAGATACCAGACCCTTTTGGAACCCATGAGAGCTTTGGAGACCATAACAACGCTATGTTGCAAGGCTTTCTAGACTCATTTGGTTTCGAATATGAGTTCATGAGTGCCACTGAATGCTATACTAGTGGAAAATTTGATAATGTTTTACGCGATGTTCTTGAAAATTATGATAAAGTTATGGATATCATGCTGCCTACTTTGCGTGAGGAACGTAGACGAACATATAGCCCTTTTCTTCCTATTTGCACTCAAACTGGTCAGGTACTGCAAGTCCCTACTTTAGAACATAATAGTCACGCCGGAACTATAGTTTATGAAGATCCATTAACCTCAAAAAAAGTTGAAGTTCCTGTCACAGGTGGGCGTTGTAAATTACAATGGAAAGTAGACTGGGCTATGCGTTGGAAAGCCTTGGGGGTCGATTATGAGATGTGCGGAAAAGATCTGATAGATAGTGTAAAGGCCTCATCAAAGATTTGTAGAGTTTTAAACGCGCCACCACCGGAAAATCTAATTTATGAATTATTTCTTGATGATAAAGGGCAGAAAATTTCGAAATCAAAAGGCAACGGTATAGCTGTAGAGGAGTGGTTAACATATGCTCCCCCCGAAAGCTTATCACTATTTATGTTTCAACAACCCAAGCGCGCTAAAAGGTTGTATTTCGACGTTATCCCAAAGAACACAGATGAATACGTCACTTTTAGAACTAAACTCAATAACGAAGAATCTGACAAAAAAGTAGAAAATCCATCTTGGCATATACATAACGGCGATGCTCCCAAGGATAACGTACCTCTAAGCTTCGGCCTGCTTCTTAATTTAGCAAGTGTCTGTCATGCGGAGGAAACGAGCGTGATATGGGGCTATATTGCCCGATATGCAGATGATGCATCGCCAAGGACACATC
>CERV01051206.1_pt1 | contig 16109 bp, 13 predicted proteins | sample 530871 | NCBI WGS metagenome assembly CERV01 (sample SAMEA2621045, study PRJEB7988) | marine metagenome | biome: marine biome (ENVO:00000447); feature: deep chlorophyll maximum layer (ENVO:xxxxxxxx); material: "saline water (ENVO:00002010), including plankton (ENVO:xxxxxxxx)" | depth 50 m
ATGGCACGTTGTTTTGATGTAGACATTGAAGTGATCGATGCAGACGAACTTGTTGAACGCTGGCCTCTTATTAATCCAGAAGGAATTGTTGGAGGGGTTTGGATACCTAGTGATGGTCAAGCCTCACCGGTAGATACAACCATGGCGTTAGCTGCTGTGGCGAAAAAAAATGGTGCGAAAGTTATTGAAGGAATATCAGTAAAAACTATTCAAACTTCAAATGGAAGGGCCACTGGAGTTGATACTGATCTGGGTCCAATTGAGGCTGAATACGTTGTTACTGCTGCGGGGATGTGGTCTCATCAACTTGGTCGAGATGTTGGGGTAAATATTCCTCTTCATGCTTGTGAACATTTTTATCTTGTTACTGAACCTGTTCCTGATCTACCGTCAGGTCTTCCAGTTCTTCGTGACACAGATAACTGCATTTATGTAAAAGAAGATGCTGGTCGGTTACTGGTTGGAGCCTTTGAACCTATTGCTAAACCTTTTGGCGCAGAAGGACTGCCTCATGATCGACCATTTATGCAACTTGATGAAGATTGGGATCACTTAGCGCCAGTATATGAACGAGCTTGCGAACGGATACCTCTTCTTAATGAAATTGGTATCCGTTTATTTTTTAACGGGCCAGAAGCCTTCACCCCCGACGACAGATATTTACTTGGCCCCACTCCTGAACTTGATAACCATTTTGTTGCTGCAGGATTCAATTCTGTTGGTATCCAATCTGCAGGAGGTGCGGGGAAAGTTTTAGCAGAATGGATAGTTGACGGTCGACCCCCTATGGATTTATGGGATGTTGATATTCGTCGCGCTCAACCATTTCAAACTAACCGCCGATATTTGCATGATCGTTCAGTTGAATCACTCGGCCTGTTATATGCAATGCATTGGCCTTTCCGACAAGTAGAGACTGCTCGAGGTGTCCGGCGTTCTCCATTTCATGACCGTTTGGTAAACCTTGGCGCATGCCACGGAGAAAACGGTGGTTGGGAAAGACCAAATTGGTTTGCCCCAGAAGGAATTGAACCAACATATGAATACACCTACGGTCGACAAAATTGGTTTGAGCATTCAGCCGCCGAACATCAAGCTTGCCGAGAGGGTGCTGCACTATTTGACCAAACTTCATTAGCGAAGATCTTGGTACAAGGACCTGATGCAGCAAATATTCTTAATAAGATTTCTTCAGCAAATGTTGACGTTGCCCCTGGAACCTCCGTATACACAACCTGGCTTAATGAACGAGGTGGAATTGAAGCCGACTTAACTGTTAATCGACTAGATGAAGAAGTATTTTTGGTCGTCACTGCTTATACAACGCAGTTAAAAGATGCTGATTGGGTCCTTAGAAATATTCCTGAGGGATCACGTGTTGTTGTAACTGACGTGACTTCTGGTTGGGCAACTTTAGGAATATTTGGCCCACAGGCACGTTCAATTATGTCTCCATTAACTGATGTTGATCTCTCAAATGAGGCTTTTCCATTCGGGACTCTTCAAGAAATTGACTTTGGGTATGCAAGAGCTATCGCTGTCCGTCGAACATACATGGGAGAGTTAGGTTGGGAGGTTTATTTACCAACCGAGTTTGCAGCAGGTGCATTTGATCAACTTTGGGAATCAGGTGCACCTAAAGGATTGAAATTAGCAGGCATGCACGCAATGAATTCTTTACGGATGGAAAAGGCTTACCGTCACTGGGGAGATGATATATGTGATGAAGACACTCCTCTAGAAGCAGGGCTCTCTTGGGGTGTTGCGTGGGATAAGCCAGGCGGTTTTATTGGAAGAGAAGCCTTGCTTGCTCTACAAGAATCTGGAATTACTCGACGGTTAGTCCAGTTTCGTGTTGACGACTCTGAGCCTTTGCTTTACCACAATGAACCTGTTTATAAAGATGGAATCATTGTTGGAAGAATCACATCTGGAATGTACGGACACACGATAGGTGCAGCTTTAGGAATGGGTTATGTTTCTCATGAACACAATGTTCCTCGTAACCAAGTGCTAGATGGTTCCTTTGAAATTGAAATCAACGGAAAAAGATTTCCTGCAACTGCTTCGTTCCGTCCTTTCTATGATCCAGATAGTAGCCAAGTCCATCTTTAAGTCTCATCTGATGAAGAGAATAGAATTTTTTCAATAAGGTCGGTCAATGTTTCTTTTTCTTGATCAGTGAGAACACCATAAAAATCTTGTTCGGCTTGATGTTGTTCAATGTAAGCATCTTTAACCGCGTTTTTTCCTTTAGCTGTTAAGGCAATAAATACGACTCGTCGATCATCATTTCCACTTTTTCTCGTTATTAGTTGATCACGTTCTAATGTCCTGAGCGCGCTTGAAACAGATGCACGAGAAAGACCTGAAAAACGAGCAACCCGGTTTGATTCCATGCTTCCGCAAACCCAAACAGTAAATAAGATTCGGAACCCAGCCCATGTCAGCCCGGATGGACGATGAACATGTGATTCTACGTGACGAGCAAACTGGGTTGAAGTGCGTGAAAATAGAAATGATAAGAGAAAAAGTTTTAAATCGGGATGTGGGAGTTCATTAGTTACCCGGCTTACAGCCATTTCGCTGAACTGCCGTGCATCAAAATCTTCAGATGCCATATCAGTCAGTGTCTAACGCTAAGCCTTCTTCATCACCAAGATACGCTGCGATAACTGCTGGGTCTTTTTGTACCTGTTCTGGTGTTCCTTCAGAAATCTTTTGGCCGAAATCTAAAACCATGACTCGATCTGCTATGTCCATAACAAGGCTCATGTCATGTTCAACGAGAACCATTGATATTCCTAGTTCGCGTCGAATATCAAGAATAAACCGAGCCATATCTTCAGTCTCTTCAAGATTCATTCCTGCGACTGGTTCATCTAATAAAAGTAGTTCTGGGTTCATAGCAAGAGCACGTCCGAGTTCTACTCTTTTCTGAAATCCATATGGGAGTAACGCAACTGGGTGTTTACGCCATTCTTCGATTTCAAGAAAATCGATAATGTCTTCAACTGCAAGACGATGTTCCATTTCCTCTTTCTTAGCGGGACCTAACCATAAGGCACCAGCCAGCCAGGATCTTTTCATCCGCACGTGTCGGCCGAGAAGTAGATTTTCTAGAACTGTCATGTGAGGGAAAAGTTCTATGTTTTGGAAAGTTCGTGCGATACCGAGACCTGCAACTGTGTCGGGTCGCTGACCACTAATACTGTTTCCTTTCCAGCAAATATCGCCCTCTTGTGGTCGGTAAACCTGGCTGATGCTGTTGAATATGGAAGTTTTCCCTGCACCATTGGGTCCAATAATTGAAAAGAGTTCTCCTTCGTGGACTTGAAAAGAAACATTTGAAATGGCTTTCACTCCTTTGAACGAAAGGCTTATGTCTTTAACCTCGAGAAGGGGTTGATTCATGACAGCCAACGCTTTCTTCTTTTGTAGTGTTTGACATCCCTGAAGGATTTTCTTTCTGTTCCTTCACCATGGAGGCCTAAATAAAATTCTCGCACATCTTCGTCTTTAAGAAGCTTGCTGGCAACACCGTCCATAACAATTTTTCCGGTTTCCATGATGTATCCGTAATTAGCTATTGATAAAGCCATATTCGCGTTTTGTTCAATCAGTAAAACGCTTGTACCGCCTTTATTGATTTCAACAATCGTGTCTCGGATCTGGGCAACAAGTTTTGGTGCGAGACCTAATGAGGGTTCATCCAAAATAAGAAGTTTTGGATCAACCATGAGTGCTCTTCCTATTGCAAGCATTTGTTGTTCTCCGCCAGATAGATAACCAGCGATTGATTTCCTCCGTTCTGAAAGAACAGGGAACATTGTCATTACTCGTTCATGTGCTGTTTTTATAGCTGCCTTATCTCTGCTAGTGATTGCTCCAGCCGTTAAATTTTCATCCACAGTAAGTTCAGCGAATATTCTTCGACCTTCTAATACTTGGCTTATACCACCGCGAACAATTGTTGAAGGGTTTTTGTTATCAATTTGTTCACCATTAAATCTGATGGATCCCTTAGTAACTTTTCCCTCATGCACATCTAGTAGACCTGTGATAGCGCGGGTTGTGGTTGTTTTCCCCGCACCGTTGCTTCCCAATAACGCCACAATTTCTCCTTGCGGCACTTCAATTGAAAGACCGCGTAGAACGAGAACTACTTCGTTATAAACGACTTCTAAATTGGCGATTTCAAGCATTGGCTTCCTGGGTTCTTTAATATTTTGAATATTTGGGGTGGCCGGTTAACCGGCCACCCCAAATAGTTTTATTCAGCTTTAAAACATGCACCTTCGTACACGTGTGCAGCAGTGATATCTGAAACGAATGGTCCACCATTCATCAGAACTGAACCGGTGCTTCCGCCACTTGAAATAGTTGCTTCAGCATCAAATAGATCAGCTTGGATATCAAATATGTATGACTCACGCACAATGTAGTCATTTGGCTCGCCACCATAACCTTGGTTTGGAGCAAGACCCATATAATCCACGATTGTTGAATTGGCTGCAGCAATAACACCAGCTCGTGTTAAGTCACCAGCAGCAGCAGCAGCTTCAAGGATTTGATGAGCTGCCATAGCTTCGGTCCAACCAATTGTGTATGAATCAGATACAGGGTCATCGGGCATAGCCTCTTCTAGAGCAGCAACCATGTCCGCCATACCTGGTGTATCTCCTGCATTCCAGGTCAAGGTATAGGTTGACTGGTAGAAGGAAGAATCAAGCACAGGGGCAAGGGCTGTTCCTAGAAGGACGTAGCTGTATGTTGGTGAGTTACCTGACCAAATTGCACTGAACCCTTCAGCAGCAGCGCCACCCATAAGTTCGGCAAGAAGACTTGGTCCGGTAGTAACCCATACAAGGTTGGCTCCGGAGTCAACTAATCCAGCGATTACTGGGGTCTGGTCGGCACCAGGAATTACTGCACCTTCGCCGTCATAAACGATTTCAATGCCGAGTGCTTCAGCAGCAATCTTTGCTCCTGCTGCACCATCTTGGCCATATTCACCTGGATAGGTAAGAATGGCAAGTTTTGCATCGCCTTCTACAACATTTGATGCTAAATAGTCCACTGCGTTAATGGATTCATAGCAATAACTTGTGTAAGACTCAAATACGTTTTCACCAAATTCAGGATCTGGCCAACCGGAGTACCACGAAAGTGGAATAGCTCCTAACCCATCTTCAACAAGGGCCTCTGCTATTGCAGCAGTGTGTGGTGAACCTGTGGATTGACTTAAGAAGACAACTCCATCATCTGCACTCATCTCTTCATATTTTTCGAGATGTGTTGGAACATCGTAGGCGTTGTCTTCTACCCAGAAGTCAACCATTTTGCCGGCAATGCCACCGTTGTCATTTACTCGGTCCCAGTAAGCGGTCTGAGCTGCAATGATTTGAACTACAAGTGGTGCAAAAGGACCACTTAAGTCAGCAATTGCACCAACTCTGATTTCGTCCTCAGTAACTCCGTAGTCATAAGCAACTTCAGCCTCTTCAGCTGGAGCCTCAGTCTCTGCTGGAGCTTCAGTCTCGGCAGGAGCTTCAGTCTCTGCCGGGGCTTCAGTCGCAGCTGGAGCTGATGATGACGCTGAAGTTGAGGATGACGAAGAATCTTCGTCACTACCGCAAGCTGCAGCGACAACCGTGAAGGCCAGCAGGATTGCTAGCAATTTCGACACGTGTTTCATATTTTTTTCCCCTCTCTTTGGGATTGTGCTCAGGCATATAGCCAGAGATCTTTTAAGCGATTCAGTAACTGAAAGGCCAACCTTTCCAATAGTTTCGTATATTTATCCAGATTCCGTAAAGGCCTAAAGGTTCAAATAACATAAATACAACTATCAATAAGCCATAGATAATCTCATCAAGTGAGCTATAGGGAATCGGGTAGCCAAGGGCTGTTTCGCTAATTGAGATGATTCCAAAGTCACCGGAACCTAGTGAGATGATGCCATCCCACATACCGGAGAATGCTCCATCTCCCTCAGCTTGTTCGGTCATCCATTCGATTACTTCTTCAACAAATCGTGGAGATAGGACAACAAAGAATGTTCCAGCAAGTGCTCCTGAAATTCTTCCCATTCCTCCAATGAGAAGAATTGCTACGAACTCTACAGATAGGATTAAATCCCATTGTTCCGGAGGTACTTGTCCCACGAAAGATGCGGCTAGAGCACCAGCGACTCCTGCATAAAAAGAAGAAATTGCAAATGCGATAGTTTTATATTTTGTTTCAGGCACTCCCATAATTTCAGCGGCTACGTCTTGGTCGCGAATCGCTGCTAGTGCCCGTCCTGTGCGGCTTCGTGCCAAGTTTGCTGCCCATAAGGAAAAAAGTATTAGAAGCGCGAGTAGTAAATAATAAGTTTTTTGATTGTCGGTTATATCGAACCAAAACCAGTGTCCGTCTGAAGAGAAATCAAGAAATGGATTTTCTTCTTTCCAAAATCTTATTTCAAGCTTTGGCCACTTACGTCCAAGTGATCCTGGTCCAGCAATTTCAGGAAAAACTCGAGATAAATGTAATCCGATGAAAACAAGTCCGAGAGTTGTGATAGCTAAGTACAGTCCTCTTACTCTTACTGCCGCAGGAGCTATAAGAATGCCTATCAATGCGGCTACCACTCCTGATGCAGGTAACCAGATCCAAATTGGTAGTCCCCATCCCCACAAGCTTGTTGTACTTGGACCTCCAACAAGGACTGCGGTGTACGCGCCTACACCCATGAAAAATGCGTGGCCTAAAGAAACCTGACCTGCGAGGCCTTGAAGAATATTCAAACCAAGAGCAGCTATACAAAAGATAAGCATTCTATTTACGATGCGAAGCCACGAATTATCTCCAAGGAAACGAATAAATGGTATTTGATCAATCACGGGGAGATCAAATGGCATAAGAAGCAGGAGGATAAATGCGATACCGACTCCAACTTGTTGGGTGCGTGTTGGGAACAGGCGCGATTCAGAAGCGTAAGAGGTGTAAAGGTTCGGCCGTCCTCTCATACTCGTCGTACCTCTTCAGTCCCAAACAAGCCGTAAGGTCTTATTAGTAGCGCTATCAGCATTACTACATAGGGAATGACTTGTTGGTAACCAAATCCTAAAATATTTGCGTAACTTGAGAGATATTGTCCAGCAAAAATTTCAACAAACCCTATAAGCATTCCTCCAGCTAGAGCTCCGACAACAGAATCAAGGCCACCAACAATTACTGCGGGTAGAGCACGGAAGGCAAAGAAAGCGCCTTCTCGACTGGCTACTCCGGCTGCTGCCCATGGTGACATCGATGCAAAAATTCCTGCAGCAGCAGCTAAAGCTGAACCTGCTGCCCATGCAATTGCAAATATCATGCCGACATTTATTCCTTGCGCCAATGCAGCTTCTTGATCAAATGCTGTCGCCTGCATCGCTACTCCAGTTCTTGTGCGAAGGAAACGCCAGACGACAATGAACACAAAAGCTGCCATGACCGCTGCTGCTATATACGACCAAGCAACTGAAGCGCCGCCAAGACTAAAAGTGTCACTACCCCAAGGGATGCCAAGATTTCTCGGGACAAGACGTACTGCATCATCAGCAACTGCGCGAATAATTACTTCTAGTCCCAGCGTGATAACGGCCATCGAGAAAACGGGCTCCCCGATCATGGGACGAATTGTTAACCGTTCAATAATTAATCCAAATATCGCTGTTACTGACATAGCAAGCAACAGTGCAATGCCCCAATGAAGCCAGTGTGGGCCAGGAAGCCAACGGCCAGGGATATCCCAATCAATGAAGATCATTGATAAAAACCAAGTCCCAGCTAGAGCTAAAGCTCCGTGAGAGAAGTTAACTGTTTGTGTTGCTTTGAATATGAGGACAAATCCAAGCGCAAGCATTGAATAAAGAGAACCGAGAGCAAGTGCCTTAAAAAAGGTTTGGACGAATACGTCAAAAGTGGAAGCTGCGAAAAGCATTGGAATTGAAGTCATTGATACATCGACTCCACTAAATCGCTAAACATGTCTTCCATTGATGAGCGTTTTAGTTTCTGAGTTGCAGTTAATTCGCCGTCTTCATGATCTAACTCTTTTGGGATCATCTGAAACTTTCGAATTGTTTCAACTCGAGCAAATTTTTCATTTGTTTCATTGATGACATTTTGTATTAATTCAATTACTTCTTCTTTTTCAGATAAATCTCTGTATGTGGTGTAGGGAATGTTTTTTCTTAAGGCCCAATCTCCGACGGTTTCAAGTTCGATCCCGATAAGGGCTGAAAGGAACTTTCTTCTATCTCCAATGACCATGGCTTCTTTTACATAAATTGATGCTTTAAGACTGTTTTCAATTTCTGAAGGTGAAATATTCTTGCCTCCAGATGTAATGATGATGTCTTTCATCCGGTCAACAATCCGCACATGAGTTCCGTCGACCCATTCACCGACATCGCCAGTTTTTAACCACCCGTCTTCAGTGAAAGTTTCTTTAGTCTTTTCTGGTTTGTTCCAATATCCAGCAAAAACGCCTGGGTGTTTTGTTTGGATTTCTCCTGTTTCTTCATCAATTCGAAAACCGATATCAGGGTATGGTTCTCCTACTGTTCCTAATTTCAAACGGCCAGGAAGATTTGTGGTTGCCACAGCTGAGTTTTCTGTCATCCCATATAGTTCGTATACAGGTACGCCTATGCCCATAAAAAATTCAAGAATCTCTGATGAAATGGGGGCAGCTCCGGAACCTGCGTGCCAGCATCGTCGAAGCCCAATTCGTTCGAGTAAAGCTCGAAAAATAATCGGGTATCCAATTAAATTGAGCAACCAACTTTTTACGTTGTGTTTTCCGTTATTGGCTACTTTTTCTTTCCCGATGATTGCAGCTAACTTGAGTCCAAATTTTAATAACGTTCGTTTGAATAATGAAGCGTCATTGCCTTTTATTAGAACTGAAGCGTGCATTCTTTCCCAGATACGAGGGACAGCAAAAAATATAGTTGGTTGTATTTCACGTAAGTTAAGTTGAACGGTGTCTATTGATTCAGCAAAATTGAGTGTCAATCCGCAACTAACAAGATGCCATGTGGAAAAGATACGTTCAGCAACATGGCATAAAGGTAAGTAGGTTAAAACTAGGTCTTCAGGAGTAGGTTTTCGTTTGCCTCGCAACCCGTTTTCTCCTGTTAGACGTGTTAAAGCAAATGCAACATTGTCGTTAGTTAGCATTGCCCCTTTTGGTGGTCCGGTGGTTCCAGATGTGTACACCAGAGTCATGACATCTTCGCCTTTAGCTTCTGCCATTCTTTTTTCTACTGCTCCGCTGTGGTCTCGGCGATGTGCACGCCCTGTTTCTAAAAAGTCTTCCCAGTAAAGAAGACGCTCATCGTTATAGCTCACAACACCACGTGGTTCGGTGTAAAGAATATGTGTTAATTCAGGTAAGGCCGTTTGATCTATTTCTAGTACTCGATCAACTTGTTCTTGATCTTCGGCGAAATGTACTTTTGAGCCACAATCTGTTAATAGGTATTCAACTTCTGCAGTTGGATTTGTTGGATATAAACCGACAGTGACTCCGCGTACTGCAACAGCTGCTAAATCAAGAATGACCCATTCTGGGCGGTCTTCTGACTGAATGGAAACTCTGGAGCCCGGCTGGATGCCTAATGCTAATAATCCATGAGCGGCATCAAGAATGAGATCCCATGTTTTCGCCCAACTATATTCCTGCCATATACCAAAATCTTTTTCACGTAAGGCTATTTGTTTCGGACGATTTTTAGCCCATTCTTGGGCAAGGGAAGCAACAGTCTCAACAGCACCTTCTGAAGACGCACTTGCAGGCTCAGCAAGAGTTGCTGTCATAATCCCCCCCTAGAAATTATTAATTACGTAAAAGTTAGTAACAATTTCCTAACTCAACAAGACCGTAGTAGAAAATGTTTATTTTTAACCTGTCGGGACACAGAATGGGATAAAAACTTTCACTATTGTAGGGAAATGGTTAATCCAAATGAATTCTCTGCACTTTCAATTTCTGAATTGAGTTCATTAATTAAAGATGGATTAGATACCTTGTTCCCAGAAAAATTCTGGGTTGAAGGTCAAATTTCTAACTTTAAAACCTCTCGACCTGGTCATTGTTATTTTGATTTGATTGAACCGAATGATGAACCAGGGCAACCACCTACCGCAGTTTTGAATGTGGCTTTATGGCAAAGTAAACGAAATCAAGTTGAAAAAGTGTTAACTGACTCTGGAAATCTGACGCTTAGCAACGACCTTCAAGTACGTGTTTTAGTTGGTTTGAATTTTTACCCTCCAAGTGGGCGCTTAAACCTGATCATGGATCAAATTGATCCTTCGTTCACCCTCGGGCAATTAGCGATAGAACGTGAAAAGTTGTTACAACAACTTCTAGATGAAGGGCTTTTAGAAAAAAATGCTTCACTTCCGGTCGCTTTTCCTCCAATACGGATTGGATTAGTTACAAGTGTTGGATCTGCTGCTCATGCTGATTTCATAACCGAGATTTCAAATAGCGGCTTCGGTTTTAATGTTTTAGAGCATGACACCCGGGTTCAAGGTGAAAGTGCAGTTACTGAAATCATTTCTGGGTTAAAAATTCTCTCTTCACATAACCCAGATGTCATAGCATTAATTAGAGGCGGAGGATCTAGCGCAGATCTCTCAATTTTTGACTCTGAATCAGTAGCCCGGGCCATCGCCGGACTAAATTGCCCCGTTTTCACTGGTATCGGTCATGAAATCGACCGAAGCGTTGCTGACGAAGTAGCTCATAGCGCATATAAAACACCTACTGCATGTGCGAATGCCTTAATTAGTAACGTTCAAGAGTTTGTAGACGAACTTTCAAAATTAAAACAATCAATTTGTGAACGAACGAGATCAGTAATTGATCAAGAGTTGCGTTTTCAAAACGAAACAAGTTTGCGATTAACAAAAGCTGTTTCATCAACTCTTTTAAGGACAGAAGACAAATTTAATGAAATAGCAAAAAGAGTTTCTCGATCAGCACCAATACATTTAGAACGTCAAAGCGAGCGATTAACTGAACTTGAACATCGTCTGCGGGTTCTTGATCCAGTTAATGTTTTAGCTCGTGGTTGGTCAATTACCCGACGTAGCGATGGTCAACTCATTACTAAGAGGGAACAAGTACAAAAAGGTGATGTTCTTATTACGTCTGTGAGTAATGGAACTGTCTCCTCTACAGTTGGTGATCAAGGAGAAAAGTAATGAGCTCATTAGAAGAAAATACTGAATCAGCAAGTGATATGCGTTACGAAGATGCTTTAACTGAACTCCAAACAATTCTTAACGCACTAGAAGGAGAATCTGTTGACGTAGACCTTTTGGCATCTCAAGTTGCTCGCGCTGATGAATTAATACGCCATTGCCGAAATCGTATTGACGCTGCACGTTTACAGGTTGACCGCGTAGTCGATGCTCTTGAACAGGATTAATGATTTATGTTTATTAGAAAACTCTCTGACGGTTCAGCTTTTGTAGCTGTTGATTTTCCAGATCTCACTGGAAAAGGGAACGTTCGTCTTGCCAAAAAAATTCTTCAAGGTGGAGCAAAAGATTTCGCTCGCTCGTTTAGTTATTCATTAGCTTGTCTTGAATTGCAAGAAACAGGAATTTCTGCGGGTATCAGTTCGCTCCCTGAAAATCGTAAAGAGGCAATAGAGGGTTTTGTTACTGAAGTATCTGGATGGGAAATTGACTACACATTTCAAGTAGGTAAAGGAGTGGACAAAGGTGAAGTGAGTGGTCTAGAAGACACTTCCAATGATGAAACTCTTTTTTTTGGTGCGGTTCTAGCAGCAATGACCGCTTTCCCAGAAGCAAGAACTGCCGTCACTGATCTTGAAAATTCAACCCTTTTGGAGGCAGAGTTAAAAAAAGTAAACGTTGATCTTGTTGTATCTGAGTCTCCCTTTACTACGGAAGCAGATCTACTTTTTGTTGGAAAAACTATGGGAGCTCTTGGCTATGAAATGGTTCCAAATATCCAGGCGAAAGTAGTTGTTCCTACTACTCGACTTGCCGTGACTACACGAGGTTTAGCCCACTGTGTAGCCAAAGAAATAATTGTTTTGCCGGACTTCATCACCGTTGCTGGTGATCTCATGGGAGACAACGTGAATTTACTTATGGAATCGTTAATTAATGAAATCTTGAATCATCCAGAAGGCCCGGTTCTTGGTGCTTGTTATAAGGCCGAATCCTACTTATCGACCTGGTGTCCTGAGTTGCCGTTTGGTCGACCTATTTAAATCTTCAAAATAGATTTCTCTATCTCGTAGTGGCATGGCGGTACTTCGCGTACGCTATAGAGGCTTGGGGCTGTAGCTCAGTTGGCTAGAGCACCTGCTTTGCAAGCAGGGGGTCGCGGGTTCGATTCCCGCCAGCTCCACACACAATCTTCTTAGAAATTGATTACATGTCTTATCTTCCTATGCATTTAGCGGACAAACCTGCTCTACGAGGATGGTCTCATCGGTTAGCTTTCGTGGCAGCCATCATTCTTTGCCCAATTCTGATCATCAGTGCACAAGAAGCAAAATTTTTAGCTTCTCTTTACTCAATCTCAGTTATTGGTCTCTTTGGAGTGAGTTCCTTCTACCACGGTCACACATGGAGTCGTCAAGCGCATAGTCTTTGGCGACGCGTTGATCATGCCATGATCTTTGTAACAATTGCAGCAACGTACACTCCTATCTCTTGGTTACTACTGCCTCGTTCTCACGCGATTTTTGTTTTATCAGTGGTTTGGGCCGGTGCTCTTATAGGTGTATTAGTGATGATATTTTGGCCTGCTCCACCTAAGCGCATTATCGTTCCTTTATTTATTACTGTGGGCTGGTCAGCACTTCTAGTCATTGATGAACTCTGGAAAAATTTAGGGGGCTGGGGGTTTACTTTCCTACTTTTAGGTGGAGCGTTTCACACATTAGGAGCACTTGTTTATGGGACACAAAAACCGGATCCCTGGCCAGAAAAATTTGGATTTCACGAAATCTTTCACTTGCTCGTGGTTCTCGCTATCGCATCGCATTACATAATTATTGCGTTCATCGCTCTACCTACAACGAAAATTTAATCTCTTTGTTTCATAACTGTGACAAAAAAATAATTTAGATTTATTGAGAAGCGCCCTAATACAATTAGAGCATGAATAGTTCCATAAATTCTGAGCTAGCGGCGCTTGAACAAACATGTAAAGCATTGATTCGTCTCCGCGATGAAACGGCTGCTCGAAGTTTGGCAGAACTAGTTGTCTCCCGTTACACCACTCTTACCCAAGTAAACGCTGATGATGCGAAACGAAAATTCTTTACTTCTCTAGTCGAAGATTTCTCACCCGACGTTTTGGCATTAAAAGACGCTGTAACTGCCTACCAAGAAGCTCTGGATCCTATTTCTGCTCAAAGGGTGTGGGATGCAGCAGAGGCACCGAGACTAGATCTTTTCCGATCAATAAATCTTGCTGCAGATGGAATTCATACTTTGCTTCACATGCGAGCTGACCTTTTACGATTTAAAGACACCTCACTCTCTTCTGTTGAAAAAGACTTGGAATATCTACTCTCATCTTGGTTCAACCGAGGGTTTTTAGAACTTCAAAGTATTGACTGGCAAACACCTGCTAAAACCCTTGAAAAATTGATTGAGTACGAAGCAGTACATGAAATTCGCGGTTGGGATGATCTCCGTAGACGTCTTGAACACGACCGGCGTTGCTATGGATTTTTCCATCCAAGCCTTCCCGACGAACCATTAATTTTTGTCGAGGTAGCTCTTCTACACGGTTTAGCAACCAAAATCGCTGACGTGATTGACGCACCAATACCAAGCAATGACGCTACTGATCCTTTTCTGCCTGACACTGCAATTTTTTATTCGATCACGAACTGTCAAGCAGGGTTACGCGGCATCCCCCTTGGTGACTTTCTACTCAAACAAGTAATAAGCGAACTTCAACTAACTGTTCCAAGTCTGAATCAATTCTCAACTCTGTCACCAGTGCCAGGATTACGCCGTTGGGTGGATCAAGAAAACATTGACCTTGAAACATTTGAAAACGATCTTGAAAAATTAGCAGCAACTTATTTAGTAACTGCAAAAAGAAATAACCAGCCTCGGGATCCTGTTGCTCGCTTTCACCTACGCAATGGAGCGCAACTCGAACAAATCAACATCGATGGCGATTTATCGCCAAAAGGCCAATCTGAATCATTCGGTGTTTTAGTGAACTACATTTACGATCCTGAAACGGTCGCGGAAAACCATGAAGCTTTTATCAACGAACACCGTCTAGTTGTGAGTCAAAAAATTTCTACACTTATTGAAAAATAGTTTTAACTAGTCGGCAACTTCAATTCGAACTAAGTCGCCACCTGCCCCTGATTCAAGAACAGTAACCGTAATATTCTCGTAGGTAACTGTTCCTCCAACAAGAAGTGCTTGAGCGTTATTTAATACTTCCATTGGTCCTTGACCTAATCCTCCATTCCAATGATTCTGCGTGCTTTTATCGATGTTTACATAGTAAGCAACCGCGCCTTCTTGATTTAACGAACTGTCATATCCAATAGCTCGACGGCTTTCCACAACCAGAGCTTTTGATGTGCTTACAGGAACAACAGCAATTTTGAGACCTCCTGCATTTTCAATTGGTGTCAACACCACATCCGTATCATCTGCTACACAAGCCACTTGAGAATCACTTAACCATCTAAGTATCCAACGCGAATAACCCATATAACCAGGAGCCGTACTCCCAATATCGTCCATAAGGCTAAACGGACGTGTGAAACCATCTCTCCCAGGAATTGAAGCACCATATAAATCAGGCAAGCCAAGCGAGTGCCCCATTTCATGGGGATACCAAAGATCGCCCCAATAAGTAAGATCTGCTCCAGACGTCACACCATTTGTTATAGCCATTCCATCAGCAGACAAATAAGCATCAGGTCCCCAAGAACCACCCATAAATGCAGGTCCATACCCAACTTCTGTAGCGTTCGGTGTAGAAACTACAAGTACTGCATCAGCTCCCGTGAAATTTACAGAAGCATCAGCAAGATCCATAGCTTCTTGAAGAAAATCTCGATGTCCAGTAAAAGTTTTAATCGCTTCTTTATAGGTGGTTGACGGTCCACTAAGGCGTAACCATTCATGATGTGGACGGAATGATAATTGAAGCCGTCCGTATGACTGATCATTGAAAAATGCTTCACCACCCGGCGAAATAATTGAAAAAACTTCTTCGGTTGTTTGGTTAGCAGCGACATCTTGAAAATCTGCAAATAGCACTACTGCTTCTACCGTGCCCGTGCTAGATAATCGATCTGCGGGACGTGAATAACCAAGATGAATCGGTCCTCCAGGAGCACTTAAATAACAAGCACTTGGATCTTGTAACCCGATTGGATAAGGAGATTGAGTTGTTGTCGTAGTAGGAGCAGATGGCACATTATCAAAATGCAAGCCGCGTGTTTCTAGTTCTTGTAGATGTGCGGCCCGAGTTGCTTCTCCATACCAACCATCTACTTCAAGATTTAACACGGTTTGTAATATCTTCGTTTCTTCACTTGGCCCCCATTGATAAGAAGCCAATAAAACTACTTCTTCATTAATTGAAGCCTCTGTTGTGGTGGAAGTTGTTGTTGTGGAAGTTGTTGTTGTGGAAGTTGTTGTTGTGGTGGTCGAACCCACTAGTGTCGTTGACGTTTGGCTAGTAGTTTCTGTTGCTTCTTCAGTCAAAGTTTCAGTAGCAGCATCTACCGATATATCCACTTCTTTTTTAGAAGAGTCTGAGTCTCCTCCGCAGGATCCTAAGAGAGCCCAGATAATTAAAATTGAGAACCGTTTATTTTTGTATCTTCTCACGAAAATGTTCTTTCTTTATTTTTGTGATATCACTGTTATAACAAAAACAAAAGGAAATATCTCATGTTCAAATATTTAGCTTCAACAGTGTTAGCGCTAATGATCGTTTCTTCTAGTTGTAGTAGTGATGCAGATGAATCGACAATATCTTCAACTGCTGCTGCTCCAACCACAACTGCCGCGCCAACCACAACTGCCGC
>CERV01042709.1_pt1 | contig 15880 bp, 14 predicted proteins | sample 530871 | NCBI WGS metagenome assembly CERV01 (sample SAMEA2621045, study PRJEB7988) | marine metagenome | biome: marine biome (ENVO:00000447); feature: deep chlorophyll maximum layer (ENVO:xxxxxxxx); material: "saline water (ENVO:00002010), including plankton (ENVO:xxxxxxxx)" | depth 50 m
TTTATTTGCTGATTTGTCCTTAATTACTAATCGGTATTTTGGTCCCTTTGAAAAACGCGGTGTTTTAATTACAACTTCACCATCTCAGGCATGGGTTGAGTTACTTACAAAGTACTCTGACAGGTTTATGGTAGGGTCAGATATTGGAGCAAATTTAGATCGAGCAAAAATGTTGCCGTTAGTTATGCAAGACTATCGAATATTGCTAGGAAATTTACCACCTGATGTCGCAAAAAAAATTGCTTCAGAAAATTATTTGAGAATTTTTCAATAACTTAGATAATGAAATTTGAATAGTTTTTTAAATTGGTCTAATAGCGTTAAATTCAATATAATTATCATCTGAATTGAAAGTTAGAAACTATGCATAAACTAGTCACTTTGTTTTACGTTATGAGCTTTTTCTTAATTTCAAAAGTAGCATTAGCGGACACAGTTCAAATTAATTTTACTGGGGATGAATCGTATAGTGTCGAGGTTGCTCATATTGATGTTGGGGATACCATAGAATGGTACCCAGAAGATGAAGGACACAATGTAGAATTTCTAGTAGGCCCAAATATGAACGCTCTTCCAGCAAAGTCGAAATTAAATGCTTTGCATTCTGTTGTTTTCAAAATTCCTGGAGTCTATTTATATCAATGCACCCCACATGGTAATAGTGGTATGATTGGCCTGGTCGTCGTGGGAAATAACTATCACAACTTAGAGGATATTAAAAATATTCAGTTGTCTCGTGCTACAACCTCAGTATTACAGAGATTGATTCGAGTTGCTTTATCTAAATGATCATTAGTCGCTCGTAAGCCGTATGGGCTTCCCATGATTATAAATAATTAACAGTCAATCACGATGAACCTAATGAATGAGGCTACAGAAGTTAAATTTTTGCAGCCTCACAAATAAAATTTACCTTGTAGATTGCTTTTCTTCGTAAGCAGTTTTTTTCTCCAAATACTGCTCTTCCGTCAAGTTATGCCATCCTACACAGTTACCATTTGGGCTACGCCCACATTCACACTCAGCCATAATAAACTCCATTGATTAATTTGCTGACTGGGAGGTAGTGCTTGGATTTTTTTTGGCAAGTATCTACATCACTTGAATTCTTTCATTATTCTCAAAATAGTATTACTTTTTATTTCAATTACTTAGATTAACGGACAAAAATTTATTACTCTTTAGAATGAGCAGCTATAGTAAGTGTTTTCATAATTTACTTACTCACGTCGCGCTAAGTAAAGGGATTAGCGACACTAACAGTATATAGATAGTTATTACTAAATTTGGTTATAGCTCGATTGTCTAAGTCTACAGAATTTAGGTTATTGTTTTCTAGAAAACTGCAGGATATCTTATGCTTATGTTTGTTATCTTTTCGAATTTTAAACTTATGGTAAAAAACATATCGGATACGGATAAGAAATGAACAGAGATCCTAGATATGACATTTTGTTTGAACCAGTTCAAATTGGTCCAGTTACTGCTAAAAATCGCTTCTACCAAGTTCCTCATTGTAATGGTATGGGGCGCAGTTTTCCATCTTCGATGGCTGCGATGCGTCGGACTAAAGCAGAGGGGGGTTGGGCGGTAATATGTACTGAAGAAATAGAAATACATCCATCTGGTGATCATTCGCCTTGGGCTGGAGGACGTTTATGGGATGACCGAGATATACCGATCTTAGCTAAAATGTGTGAAGGTATTCACGAATTTAATAGTCTCGCCGGAGCGGAGCTAAATCATGCAGGTCAAATGACAGCTAATCGATATAGTCGTGATGTGCCTTTGGCACCCTCAAGCTTTCCTGTTGCCATGCACGATCCAGTTCAGGCGCGCATGATGGATCTTTCAGATATCCGAAAATTGCGTAAATGGCACCGAGATGCTGCGTTACGTGCGAGAACGGCCGGATTTGATATCGTTTATGTGTATGCTGGGCATCAATTATCTACAATTTCACACTTTTTATCACCTTACCGTAACCGGCGATCAGACGAGTATGGTGGTAGCCTTGAAAATCGAGCGAGGTTGTTACGTGAAGTACTTGCAGATACTAAAGATGCTGTTGGGGATACGTGTGGAGTAGCTTTGCGTTTTGCAGTGGATGAATTATTAGGCGATATTGGGTTTACTAGTGCTGGGGAGGGACGTGATTTAATTGAGATGTTGGCTGAAGAGCCAGATTTGTGGGATGTTAATCTTAGCGCTTGGGAAAATGATAGTGCCACCTCTCGCTTCAAGCAGTCTGGATTTCAAGATGATTACGTTTCTTTTGTGAAAGAGGTTACAACTAAACCGGTAGTGGGAGTTGGCAGATATACTTCGCCTGATTTGATGGTGAAATTAATAAAAAATGGCCAACTTGATATGATTGGTGCTGCTAGACCCTCGATAGCTGATCCTTTTTTGCCTAAAAAGATTGAAGAAGGTCGCATCGAAGATATCCGTGAGTGTATAGGGTGTAATATTTGCGTGTCAGGTGATCATCATTCTGTACCCATTCGATGCACGCAGAACCCAACTATGGGAGAAGAATGGCGTCGAGGCTGGCATCCCGAAAGGATTGGACCCAAGACCAGTGGTGGTAATGTTTTAATAGTAGGTGCTGGTCCTGCTGGGTTGGAGGCTGCGCGAGCGCTTGGTCAACGCGGCTATCGAGTGACGCTGGCTGACAAGGCTAACGAAGCAGGTGGTCGATTAGTTAATGAGCGGCGCTTGCCTGGTCTTACAGAATGGGGTCGTGTGGTAGACTACCGCACATATCAGATCAGCCAGATGGCCAATGTTGATCTATATCTGGAAAGCCTAATGACCCCTGAGACTTTGAACGACTTTGGTGCTGATCACATTGCTTTAGCAACAGGCGCTAAATGGAAAAAGGATGGAATTGGCCGTCACAATCCACTTGGCATCGACATCACTGTAGGAGCCAAGGTTTTTTCACCAGATGACATTATGGCCGGCATTGAACTCAAGGGTCCGGTGGTGGTTTTTGATGATGATCACTTCTACATGGGCGGTGCTATTTCGGAAAAGTTACGTCGTGATGGTTGTGAGGTGACACTTGTGACCCCAGCGGCAGAGGTTTCCTCTTGGACACATAACACGCTTGATCAACATGCGGTTCAAAAACAATTGATGGAATTGGGTGTACGTATTGTAACTACACATAATCTCAACGTGATCCGTTCCAACGCAGTTGATTTATCTTGCGTTTATACTGGAACAAGTAAGACGCTTGACTGTTCTGCCACAGTGCTCGTCACCATGCGTCAGCCTGTAGACGATCTCTGGCAAGCTTACCCTGATTTAATCCGTATTGGTGACGTCCTTAGTCCTTCAACTATTGCTGCCGCAGTTTACAGTGGTCATTTGTTTGCCCGAGAACTAGGGGAATCAAATGTTGGCAATGTCCCTTTCCGCCGTGAACTAATCAACCTGTCCCTGTCTTGACTGGAGTCTAACTAATGCCTCGTGATAAGCGATATGATATTCTCTTTGAGCCGCTACAAATTGGTCCTGTCACAGCTAAGAACCGGTTCTATCAGGTTCCACACTGTACAGGTATGGGGTACTTGCGCCCGAGAATGCTAGCCGAAATGAGAGGTGTGAAGGCGGAAGGTGGTTGGGGTGTTGTTTGTACAGAGTACAACTCGATTCATCCCTCGTCAGATGATCTTACTCATGCCTCAGCCTCTCTCTGGGATGATAGTGATATTCGTGCACATACATTAATGACTGACAAGGTACATGCCCATGGTGCACTTGCGGGTGCAGAGCTTTGGTATGGTGGTGCGAGAACAGGCAATATGATGACTCGTGAAATTGCATTGGATTTGTCCAGCATGCCAAACACGGCGGGACACCCTTTTCAGACCCGCGCTATGGACAAGACTGATATTCGCAACCTGCGCCGTTGGCACCGCAAGGCGGCGCTACGGGCACGGGATGCTGGCTTTGATATCGTCTATGTTTATGCGACCCACACCTACCTTTTGTCTAATTTCCTTAACCCCAAAATCAATACTCGGTCAGACGAATATGGTGGTAGTTTGGAAAACCGCGTGCGTTTAGTGCGAGAATTGATTGAAGAGACCAAGGATGCTGTGGGTGACCGCTGCGGTGTGGCTGTACGCTTTTCTGCAGATGAGGAGATTGGCGAAGACGGTGTGCCAATCCAGGGTGAAAGATGTGATATGTTTGGCTTGTTAGCTAATTTACCTGACCTATGGGATATTAATATTGCAGACTATAGTGTCGAGATGGGGGTTTCACGATTCACTAAGGAAGCCGCTTTAGAGCCTTACATGGACTTTATAAAAAGTATGACTTCTAAACCTGTTGTAACAGTTGGTCGTTTTACTTCGCCTGATACGATGGTAAGCCAAATTAAGCGTGGGATAACTGATTTTATTGGCGCTGCTCGTCCGTCTATCGCAGATCCCTTTCTACCTAAAAAAATTGAACAAGGCCAATTTGAGGATATCCGTGAGTGCATTGGATGCAATATTTGCTATTCAGGAGATACGATGGGCGTAGCTATCCGCTGTACACAAAATCCATCAATGGGTGAGGAGTGGCGTAAAGGATGGCATCCTGAAAAGATGAATAAGAAATTATCAGATGCTTCAGTTTTAGTTGTAGGAGCCGGACCGGCCGGATTGGAAGCCGCTAGGGCTTTAGGCTTAAGAGGTTACAAAGTAACTTTAGCTGATCAGGGTAAGGAATTGGGTGGTCGAATTCTACGTGAGGCTGCGTTGCCAGGAATGAGTGAATATGCCCGTGTTCGTGATTATCGTGCGCAGCAATTACATAAACTGACAAATGTGGAAATTTATCTTGAGAGTTCGATGAGTGCAAAGGAAGTAATTGAATTTAGCGCAGATCATGTGGCTATTGCTACAGGTTCTATTTGGCGTCGGGATCGATTTGATGGTGAAACTTACTCAGATATAGTCATGAATGGTGCGCAGTCTGAAATTTTTACTCCAGATGACATCATGGAAGGTAAATTACCTAAAGGTCCAACATTGGTTTATGACGAAGATAATTATTACATGGGTGGGGTGATTGCGGAAAAGCTTCATGCATCAGGAAATAAAGTCATACTTTGCACACCTTCTGAATTGGTATCGGAATGGGCTGGAAAAACTTCAGAGCGATGGCGGATTCGGTCTCATCTTATGAAATTAGGAATTGAAATCGAATTAGCGCAAGCTCTGAATTCTTTTAATGGAAAATTAGCAACTTTGACTTGTCAATTTTCAGGTAAAAAAAAGCAGGTACCTGTCTCTTCTGTTGTGATGGTTACTCAGCGAGCACCAAGAGATTCCCTTTATCATGAGATTCTTGCTGTTTCAGAAAAAGGATCTGGTAATTTATCCTTTTCTTTAACTCGTATTGGCGATTGTGAAGCGCCTGCTATAATCGCAGCAGCTGTTTATGCTGGGCATCGATATGCGCGTCAATTGGAAGAAAATGTAGATATTGATCAACCTTTGAAGCATGATCGTGTAGATGTAGGGTCTACAACTACAACACTTTTGAATAATACGCGTGATCCAAGGTCATTATGATACACATGCTTTCTAGTTTTGATTTAAAATTAAATGAGGAATTTGATAATTTTATGGATGACTATGAGGAATTCATTGCTGGCCTGCGTGCATCAGATATGATCGTAGATGCAGATCCAATTGGACGTCGTGTAAAAGATACTCCCATGGACACGGATGAAGGGCGTAAGCAGTACTACTATTCGGTGATGCATTTCCGTGATCGTGCGCAGCTTGATGCTGCTTACGCGCACATTGAGGCTAATGCCCAGCCTAATACTTCAATACATCTAAGTATGTACCAGCGATTAAAAAACGCTGTTTTTTTGTGTTGGGATGATACTGAGCTTGGAAAGGATAAAACATGAGCAAAACCAAAACTGTAATTCGTTTTGATGTCAACGGTCCTAATGGTTTAGAAGAGTGGGAACAGATGAATTATGATAGCTTGGTTTCTGGTAAACCAGTACAACGTGGACACCTTTATCACGAAATTCCTGAGCAGGGGTATATGGTTGGTGTTTGGGATTGCACTGCATTCACGGATCAAATGATGCCATATACTGTTGATGAGTATATGTTTTTACTTGACGGTAAAATAACGATGGTGATGCCAGATGGAACGGAGATTCTAATTAAAGCGGGAGATGCGTTTGTTATACCAAAAGGATTTGAATGTCAGTGGAAACAGACAAACTATGTGCGCAAGATCTTTATGATCTTCGATGGGAAAGTTGCAGATTCTGGGAACAAATCACTCAAGAGGATCACGGTACCGAATCTTGCTCAGCCAGATAATGTAGATTTAACCCTATCTCGAACAGACTTTTTAAATGGAGCTGGTAACATGAGTGTAAAAGTTGAGGGATACGGAGATGTTACGCAGATGAGTCGAATTAGTGTTGCCAACGAGTTGATTACTGTTTTGCAAGGATCTTTGATACTAAATGATGGCCATATGGCTGATGTCTATAATTCTGGAGATACTGCTTATCTAAAGCAAGGTAGTAACGTAAAATGGACAACTACTATAGGAACACGCCTTATTGTAGCAAGTTACACCGGTCAGAACTAATATTTTCAAAAGAAAATATGTATATTTTTACTTTTTATCAGATTGGTTTTCGTGCTCGTATGTGATGTGGACAATGTTCACCACTTTCTAGCACTCCAACAAGTTTGGTCCAGATATCAACTTGATGATCGATGTAATCAGTTCCATGCCTTCTGGATAGTTCGACACGATTTGCACCGGAAAGCCAGGCGAGTTCTTCGGCTGCAACTTTGGAATACCAAGGATTTCGATTAACAAGCTCTATGTCAATAAATCCAGCATTTTGCATGGCTTGGAAATAAGTCTTGGGCGACGCCATCGCAAAATCCAACCCTTCGTCTTTAATATAGTCAGCCATCTGGGGTGAGGGAGGTCCTTCATGGCTAATTAACCAATCAGATGCCGCAAACTTTCCTCCTGGCTTTAATACACGAAATGCTTGTCTTGCCATTTCTGCTTTGTCTGGAATGTGAATAATAGAGTCTTTTGAGAATACTATATCAAACGTTGATTCATTAAATGGAAAAGGACCAGGATTAACTTTCAGTATTTCAATTTTGTGGTCAAACCCTGCTGCTTTAGCTCGACGATTTGCGGCTTCACAGACTGGATCTTCAACATCTATACCTATAACTCGCGCCGCTTTGTGCTCGCTTACGAGTAGTACCGCGCATGCGCCAGAGCCAGAACCAATATCTAGGACGCACTTATCCTCAATATCAACGTCACTGAGGACTCGTGCTACCTCATCAGCTCCTCCTGGAGACAAAAACCCATCCCCCCAAATTTCTTCCAAAAAACCTATAACTTGGTTATTGTAAAGAATCTCATTTTGCATTTGTCGCTCCTCCCATATAGAATTGCAGTTTGCTTCAAAAATGCAAGATATTTTGAGTATAGACCAAAAGGAATAGAATTTGATGTAGTCTGAAGTAATTGATGATTATTAACCCTAATTTAATACTTACAAATAATGAACCCGTTGTAATTTTAGTCTATTCTATTCAGCTATTTAATTTCAGGGAATACCTTAAGAATAGAAGTATTATAGTTTAATTGATTCTGGTAAATTTTGAGCAACTCACTTACCATCTTATTTTATGAGCGAAATATTAAAATCTCAGTTAACAGGCCCATCTGTATGGAATGGAAAAACATTTAAAAATAATGAGACATGGCTTTATAATCTCAGTAGTGATGAACTAAGTGAAATTGATAGTGCACTTAAAAACTTGAGCGCAGCAAATATCAAATTTCCAAATTTTTCTAAACATGATTTTAGATTACCGAAATTGAAATTTAGGTTGGAAGAATTCGCAAATGAATTAGAAAATGGTAGAGGTTTTTTAGTGTTGCGTGGGCTTCCAGTTAGCTACTACAATGATGATCAAGTTCATGTTATCTATTATGGTCTAGGGTTGAACCTTGGGGAACCAGTTTTGCAAAATCATAATGGCGATTTGATTGGTACTGTTATGAATGTTGGTGATACAGAGGATAAGAATACTCGAGTTTATCAGACAAATCTGTACTTACCATATCACACAGACCCTTCTGATGTTGTTGGATTGTTATGTCTTCGCAAAGCTAAGACTGGTGGATTAAGTAGTCTTGTCTCAGTGCCTGCAGTTTACAATATTTTGTTAAAAGAGTTCCCTGAGTATGTTGGCTTGTTTTATAAGCAATGGTATTATGCTCATCTAGGGGAAGATTTGCCAAGTCCAACTTCACTTTTTGCGTTACATGAAGACAAATTGAATTTTAGATATCTTAGACAATATATTGAGCTTGGGCATGAGTTAAGAAAGTCTCCTCTATCACCTGTAGAAAATGAAGCATTGGATATTTTGGATAGTATTATTGTTCGTCCAGAGCTGCGTGTTGATATGATGCTTCAGCCTGGGGACATTCAATTTGCAAATAATCATTTAGTTTTGCATTCACGTACTAGTTTTGAGGATAGCTCTAATGAGAAAGAGCGAAGAAAATTATTAAGGCTATGGTTGAAAATGGATAATGCTCGAAATCAACCCCCTGAATTTCCTGGTAGAAATGGTTTTTGAGGTTTTTGTAATATTCTTTGAAAGGGAACTGGAAAATGTCGAAGGAAAAACATAGTGGCGGTTGTGGTTGTGGTTCTGTTAGGTATGAGACTATAGGCAATCCAACTAGGGCAGGAATTTGTCATTGTAGATATTGTCAAACACGAACTGGTTCGGCTTTTGGTATTTCTGTTTATTTTGAGGAAAGGCAGGTAACCATCTTAAGAGGTGAATTAACTGAATATAGTTTCACAAATTCGTCAGGCAGGTACTTCAGAAACAGATTTTGTAAAAAATGTGGCACCACTTTATTTTGGGAAGTGGAAGTAAGAAAGGGCCTAATTGGGATTGCAGGCGGCACTTTCGATCCACCAACTTTTTGGTTTGAGGCTGGCTTTGAGGTATTTTGTCGGTCAAAGGCACCTTTTATTGAAACAAATATTGCTGAAAAAAATGAAACAACAGATTACTATGAACCGATTATACCTGATAAGAAGGCTCTGACTGGATAATCGAGTCTAAGACAAAGAGTTAAAATATTCAGCTACGAAATAAAAGGAGGATAACTAATGGTTGATAAGACAATTTTAATTGTTGGAACCTTTGACACAAAGAACGATGAATTAGAATATATGGCTGAACGTGTAAAAGCTATGGATGGTGGTGTACTGACTATGGACATTTCAGTGTTAGGTAATCCAGAAAAAGCGACTGATATTTCAAAACATCAAGTGGCAGAAGCCGCTAGCAGCTCAATAAAATTAGCAATTGATTCAGGTGATGAAAATACAGCCATGCAGATAATGGCTAATGGCGCAAGTACTCTAGCTAAATCTTTATACGCAAAAGGTGAATTTGATGGTGTTGTAATTTTGGGTGGTACTATGGGTACAGATGCAGCCTTGGATATATGCCAAGCGCTGCCATTGGGCGTACCAAAGTATGTTGTGTCGACTGTCAGTTTTTCACCATTAATTCCTTCAGCACGCTTATCAGCTGATATTCAAATGATACTTTGGGCAGGTGGGCTTTATGGATTAAATCCAGTTTGTAAAGCATCCTTATCCCAAGCAGCTGGAGCTGTTCTCGGGGCGGCCCGAGCAGTTGAGTTGCCCACGGCTAATAAACCTGTTGTTGGTATGACTTCTCTTGGTTCTTCTTGCCTAAAGTATATGAAATTAATTAAGCCAGCCCTGGAAAATCGAGGGTTTGAAGTAGCTATTTTTCACGCTACTGGGATGGGTGGTATGGCATATGAAAGTATTGCACGAGATGGCGGTTTTGCTTGTGTAATGGATTTTGCACTTCCAGAGCTTGGTAATCTTTTGGCTGGTTCAGTTATTAATGCTGGAGAAGACAGAATGATGAATGCTGGTGCGTCTGCCATACCACAAATTATTGCTCCAGGTTGTTTAGATTTGATTGATTTTGCTGGTTGGCAGGAAATACCGGATCAATATAGTGATCGCCCATTTCATGAGCATAATCGTTTGATAAAATCTTCAGGTCTAAATCCAGAAGAACGACGCGAAACAGCAAGAGAAATGGCCAAGCGAATTAAATCTTCAAATACACCGGCCCACGTTATCCTAACAAACGAAGGAATTGAAGAGTGGGACCGTCCGGGCGAACCTGCTCACGACCCTGAAGGGTTGTTAGAATTTTGTGACGAAATGCGTAAGGTAATGACTGAGCCAATCAGATTCACAGAGTTAGATTGCCATATTAACGATCAAGAATTTGCCGATAAAGCCCTTGAAATTTTTGACGCTTGGGTCGCTGAGGGCATAATAAAATCTTGATAACTAATTTGATGAAGGAAGTCCCTGATAGTTGTAATTTTCAGTCGATATGTCGCCATACCATGCATAAACTGAAAAAAAGGCTTCTTTTCTGGTTCTTGATGCATGTGGCATCATAGAGGGATGATAAGATTGGTCCCCAGGGTGATGAGTGATATATGGTTCGTTACCTCGCTTCCAATCAGAATCTCCAGCCAACATTATGTAAAGTTCTTCCGCTGGATGTGTTCTAAGGCCATACTCAGAATTTGGTTTCATACCGTATAATCCAAGTCGAACTTTGTCTGAACGAATTAATCCATCGGGACCTAGTAACTCAATATGAACTTTTGATTTACTATGCTCGATATAGAGTAGATCATTTGATGTTTTTGGAGGAGCCCAGTCAAATGGTGTTTCATTTATTAGCTTACAGATATGATGTGCATCAGATCTTTCCATCACACTTCTGAAAGAGGGAGATAAAGTGGTCGGACTAGTTAAGAAATCGATATCAGTATTGGCGCGTTGAAGCTCTGAGCGAACATGACATTCAATAGTTAAAGATCCAGAAAAAATGTTTTCTAATTGGAGAAATATCGGTTTTAAGGCCATTTTTTTAATCTTAATATCTTTCAATGATGAAAATAGTTAATAGATATTCTTAAAATATCAATAATATTCTTTAGGATTCAATTCTTATGCTTATCATATGTTTGATAATACTGCTTAAATATTGATTAATTTTAAAGAAAGATTAATTAATTCTTAGCAAACATATGCTAAGTTAACTGAAGGTCTGAAATAATGGTAAAATCAACTCTCATTTCATTTGCAATAATGACTGCAACTTTTCTCTTTATTGATGTTATTTGGTTGTCACAAGCAGTTGGTTATTTTTACCAACCAAATATTGGTGCATTACTTAGAGAAACACCATTAGCACTTCCAGCAATACTTTTTTACTTAATCTACCCACTTGGAGTTACCATTTTAGTTATCGTCCCATCTCTCGAGCAAGTGTTATTAAAGAAAATATTTTACCGTGGATTTGTGTTTGGTTTTGTCGCTTACGGAACCTATAATTTAACAAATATGGCAACGCTCAAAGGGTGGTCTGCAAATGTTGTAATTGTAGACATGATTTGGGGCGGCATTCTAACTGGAGTTTCAGCGTCTCTTAGCACATACTTGGTCCGTGGAATTTTACGAACAAGATAAGTAACAAATGATTTTTATATTACCTTGTATTTTTTAACATTTGTTCGCGCATAACAAATTTCTGAGGTTTGCCTGTAATTGTCATCGGTAGTTCATCAACTATTCGGATGTGTTTGGGTATTTTGTAATGTGCTATTTGGCCCTCGCAATAGGAAGTCACATGTTCAGGCGTAATTTCTGTATTTGGTGATTTGACAATCCAGGCGCAAACCTCTTCCCCATATTTATCGTTTGGTATTCCAAACACTTGTACTTCCGAAATTTTTTCATGACGGGATAAAAACTCTTCAATTTCTCGAGGATAGATATTTTCACCACCTCTGATAATCATGTCTTTAACCCGTCCTACTATGTCACAAAATCCATCCTCATCGATTATTGCTAAATCGCCAGTTAACATCCATCCATCAATTATACTTTCATCGGTTTTTTCTTTATCATCCCAATATCCTTGCATGACAGAATAGCCCTTAGTGCAAAGTTCCCCACTTTTACCTCGAGGAACCGTAGAACCTTCTTCATTAATAATTTTGACTTCGAGATGCGGATGGACATGTCCAACTGTAGCGCATCGCTTCTCTATAGGGTCATCTACTAAACTTTGAAAAGATACCGGCGAAGTTTCTGTCATTCCATAAGCGATTGTAACTTCTGACATATTCATATTGCTAATAACACGTTCCATTACCTCGATAGGGCAAAGTGAACCTGCCATTATTCCTGTTCGAAGTTCACTTAAATCATAAGCTTGATTTTCCATCAGATGTAACATGGCTACAAACATTGTTGGAACGCCATATAGTCCAGTACATTTTTCTAGTTCTACGGCCTTTAATGTCTCTTTGGGATCAAAAGCTTCACTTGGGAAAACCATTGTTGCACCTTTAGTCACGCATCCTAGAGTGCCCATTACCATGCCAAAACAATGATATAATGGAACCGGGATACAAAGGTTATCACTGTCAGTTAGATTAATTCTGTCAGTAACAAATCGAGCATTATTTACGATATTTTTGTGGGTGAGTGTTGCACCTTTCGGGGAGCCTGTTGTTCCTGATGTAAACTGAATATTTATAGGATCGTTTGGGTTTAATTTATCGGTAATAACATCAAGGTCGGAAGTCTTTACAGGCGTTCCAAATTTTAGAATTTGAGAAAAGGTGAATAGGCCACTTTCGTTTCCATTTCCCATTGATATGACGTGTCTTAGGTGTGGTAACCTCTCCGCCTTTAAATGACCTGCGTTACAATCTTTTAGTTCAGGGGCTAATTCTTTTAACATCTCGATATAATTTGAAGTTTTAAAGGATTCTGCAGAAATGATTGCCTTACATTGGACTTTATTTAACGCATATTCCAATTCGGACAATCTATAAGCTGGGTTAATATTAACCAAAATTAAGCCTATTCTAGCGGTAGCAAATTGAGTTAAAAGCCACTCGTATCTATTGGGAGACCATATACCAACTCGATCACCCTTCAGCAGACCCAAACTTACAAGACCGTATGCTAGGCGGTCTATTTCTAAGTTAAGTTCTTCATAAGTTAATCTTATATTTTGGCTGGAAAAAATTGTAGCATTCTTCTTTCCGTGTTTTGATACAGTTTCGCGAAAAAGCATTGGTATAGTTTTGAAATACAGTGGCTCGTCTGTTCTACCAATTAAATATGACATTTCATTGTTCATTACGTTTCAAGAAGATCATTAGTTTACAATAAATTCAAGAAATTATTTGAATTACTTCCGGTAAGAAGTTTTTTTCAAAATTTTCTTGTGTCCTAAATATTTATTTCAAAGATGGTCAGTAAATTCTTTATATTTCATTTTTAAAAACTAAGGATATGGCATAAGATTCTTAAATTATATTAATTTCTTTATTATGGAGCCTGAGCGATGTGGCCTGATTGTAGATTGTTAGATTTGCTAAAAATTAAATTGCCTATAGTTCAAGCGCCTATGGCTGGTGCAAGTGGTTCAGCTATGGCAATTGCTACTTCAAATGCTGGTGGGTTGGGATCTCTACCATGTGCAATGCTCAATATTGAAGCAATGTACTCAGAGATTGGAATTATTCGGCAGCAAACAAATAAACCGGTTAATGTGAATTTTTTTGTACATCAAGAACCAAGCCAAGATCTAAAAAAACAAAAGAGTTGGATGGCGTCTTTGTCTAAATATTATTCTGAATTTGAGCTTAACGAGATTGAGCAAAAGACTTCTAATGGTAGAGCGCCATTTTCCAACGATACCTGTGAATTTATTGAAGATACTAAGCCTGAAGTTGTTAGCTTTCATTTTGGCTTGCCTAAAAAAGAACTAATGGATCGCGTTAAAGCTATCGGGTGTATTGTTATGAGTTCAGCGACAACTGTTGATGAAGCCCGTTGGCTTGAGGCTCGAGGATGCGATGTGATAATTGCTCAAGGTTACGAAGCCGGCGGTCATAGAGCTATGTTTCTTAGTAATGATATAAATACACAAATTGGTAGTATGGCTCTGATACCTCAAATAAGTGATGCTGTAACTGTTCCTGTTATCGCCGCGGGTGGAATTGCGGATGGGCGCGGTGTTGCGGCGGCATTTTCTCTTGGCGCGTCTGGTGTTCAAGTTGGAACTCCTTATTTATTAACCAAGGAAGCGCTCGTTAATGATCTTCATCGAAAAGCCTTAAAGAATTCAAAAAGTGACGATACTGCATTAACAAATATTTTTACGGGCCGCCCAGCACGAGGAATAATGAATCGGGTCATGGCTGAAATTGGACCTATATCTTCGAAGACTCCTGATTTTCCATTGTCTGGCACTGCGTTAACACCTCTCAAAATCGCAGCAGAAGAAAAAGGTCTATCTGATTTTTCTTCACTATGGTCGGGGCAGGCTGCCAGTTTGGCTTATGAGACTTCTTCAGCTGATTTCACCAAGGATCTTGCTAGAGATGCTCTGAAAAGGATGGGTTCTTTAGTTTAGATTAATTAAATAGGTTAAGGCTTATTAAAAATGGTTGTTAATGAGTGGTTGTGCCTAGTCAAACAGCAATTTAAGAATCTATAAGTAAGTAGCTTGGAATCGGTAAGCTGAGAAAGGAATTTCGATATTCGGATAGATTATGAAACTGATCGGCTTCGAGAAGAATGTGGCGTTTTTGGCATTTTTGGTCATCCCGACGCAGCTACTCTCACGGCCCTTGGTCTTCACGCATTGCAACACAGAGGTCAAGAGTCGGCTGGGATTGTAAGTTATGATGAGACTCATTTTCATGCAGAGCGCCGTATGGGGCTTGTGAGTGAAAATTTCACAAAGGCTAGTGTTTTAAATCGTTTACCTGGAAATTCTGCTATTGGGCACGTTAGATATTCTACAATGGGAGGAACTGTCCTCAGGAATGTACAACCATTATTTGCAGATTTGGCAGGGGGTGGATTTGCTGTCGCACATAATGGAAATTTGACTAACGGTTTAACATTAAGAGAAGACTTGGTTGAACGAGGTTCAATTTTTCAATCTACTTCAGATACAGAAGCGATCCTTCAGCTTATCGCAAGGTCAAAAAAAGAGAATACTATCGCCCGATTTATTGATGCTCTTTTTCAAATTGAAGGAGCCTATGCTTTAGTAGCTTTAACTAACAAAAAATTAATTGGGGTTCGTGATCCTTTGGGTATCAGGCCACTGGTAATTGGAAAGCTGGATGAGTATTTTATTTTGGCATCCGAAACTTGTGCTTTAGATATAATAGGGGCTTCTTTTGTGCGTGAAGTAGAAAATGGAGAGATTGTTGTGATTACCAAAGATGGAATTGAGAGCATCAAACCTTTTCCATTTAGAAAAGCTCGGCCATGTGTATTTGAATATATTTACTTTTCCCGGCCAGATAGTTCACTGGGGGGAGTTAGCGTCTATGAGTGTCGTAAAGCGTTTGGAAGGCAACTTGCTTTGGAAACACCAATCGAAGCTGATTTAGTTATTCCTGTTCCAGATAGTGGAGTTCCTGCTGCGATCGGTTTTGCTGAAGCATCTAATATTCCTTTTGAACTAGGTATTATCAGAAATCACTATGTTGGAAGAACATTTATCGAGCCACAACAGTCAATTAGAGAGTTTTCTGTAAAGTTAAAACATAATGCAAATAGAATTCTTGTAGAGGGCAAGAGGGTTGTATTGATTGATGACTCTGTTGTTCGGGGCACTACTTCGATAAAAATCGTTCGTATGATGAGAGACGC
>CERV01075207.1_pt1 | contig 15843 bp, 14 predicted proteins | sample 530871 | NCBI WGS metagenome assembly CERV01 (sample SAMEA2621045, study PRJEB7988) | marine metagenome | biome: marine biome (ENVO:00000447); feature: deep chlorophyll maximum layer (ENVO:xxxxxxxx); material: "saline water (ENVO:00002010), including plankton (ENVO:xxxxxxxx)" | depth 50 m
CGATATACTGGTGGATTATGGGTAGGCAAATTCTTAAAAACACATTCCTATCAGCGAATATTGACAGACGAAGCCGCGGTAATGCTTGGAGAATATGGCTCGAGACTTTGTATTTTGGAAGGTTTTGTAGGTCATGCAGAGCAATGCAATATCAGAGTACGTCGATATGGGGGAAAAAATATTGAGTATGGTAAGGCGGCGGAATAATGAAGAATCTACCTAAGCTCCCAGAAGTGCCTTCATTTGATTTGACTGGAAAAAAAGCCCTTGTTGTTGGAGCTTCATCAGGAATTGGATTATCAAGTGCCTGCGTGCTCGCAGCACATGGGGCAATTGTCACAATTGCTGCTCGAAGAACTAATGAGTTAAAAAACATCTTTGAGCAAATGAAAGAGAAGGGATGGGAGACGAAATATCTAGAAATGGATATTGCGAAAGTAGAAGAAACAATTTCTTTAGTGAACAAAAATGGACCATTTGATATTCTTGTTAATAGTGCTGGTCTAGCGCGCCACTCTCCAATGATAGAGACGACGGTTGAAGATTTTGATCAGGTGATGGCAGTGAATGTTAGAGGTGCATATTTTCTGTCGCAAGCGGTCGCAAATGGCATGTTAAATTCTGGCAAAGCAGGTTCAATAATCAACATCTCAAGTCAGATGGCTCATGTTGGTGGCCTGGAGCGAGCTGTGTATTGTGCTTCAAAATTTGCTGTAGAAGGGTTTACAAAATCGATGGCGATTGAGCTTGGTTCATCAAAAATCCGAGTGAACACAATCTGCCCTACCTTCATTAAAACAGCGTTCACTGAAAAAACATTTAATGATTCTGAGAAGATGGATTGGGTGCTAAAAAAGATAAAATTGGAACGTGTTGGTGAAGTTGAGGATATAATGGGAGCTGTGCTTTATCTCGCTTCGGATCTTTCTAGTCTAGTAACTGGATCTGCCATGATTGTTGATGGAGGTTGGACTGCTGATTAAATGACTTCGGAAAAAGTTACATCTTTGGAGGTGGCCAAACAAGCTGGTGTTAGTCAGTCGGCGGTGAGTAGAGTGTTTACTCCTGGGGCTTCGGCTTCAAAAAAAACTGTTGAAAGAGTTCGTAAGGCTGCAACTGATCTTGGTTATCGCCCAAATGTCTTAGCACGTGCAATGGTGTCTGGAAAAAGTAGAATGATTGGTCTCGTAGTAGCATACTTAGACAATTTATTTTATCCTGATGCTTTGGAAAGATTGTCGAATGAATTGAAAGAAAAAGGATATCATGTTTTAATTTTTATGGCATCTCAAACTTCAGGTAATGTTGATGAGGTATTACAGGAAATAATGGATTACCAGGTTGATGGAATTGTCCTGGCATCTGTGGCTATGTCATCAGATTTGGCCAAAGATTGTCAGAGAGCGGGTGTCCCAGTTGTACTCTTCAACAGGAGCCAAGACGATGATCGTTTATCTTCAGTTGGTTCAGATAATGTAAGCGGTGGTAGAAAAATTGCTGATTTTTTGATTGCGGGTGGTCATAAACGGATATCGCATATTGCAGGTTGGGAAGGAGCTTCAACTCAACGAGATCGTGAAACAGGTTTTTTGAGTGGTTTAAACTCGGCACAAATTAAGCTCTTTTCTAGAGATGTTGGTAACTTTGAAATCGAACAAGCACGTGAAGCAGCAAGAAGAATGTTTGATCGAAATGATCACCCAGATGCAGTATTTGTTGCCAATGATCATATGGCAATAGGTGTAATGGATGTGTTAAGAATAGAGCTTGGTTTAAGCGTACCTAATGATGTTTCTATTATTGGATATGACGATGTTTCAGCTGCCAGTTGGTCTGGTTACTCTCTAACAACAGTTCGTCAGCCGGCAAAGCAATTAGTTGAAGAAACAGTTTCTATTTTGATAGACCAGATAGAGCATAAGGCAAGTAATCCAAGACGCATAGCAATTGATGGTCCTCTTATAGTAAGGGGCTCATCTCGAATTCCAGAGGGATGGAAAAATGAAAGGTTTTGATAAAAAATTTGCAGATTTACCTGATTTCATCATCGGTATTACAAAGGAAATTTGGGAAGATAGAGGACTAGAAACTTTAAATCATTATTACTCTAAAGATATCCCAGTGAGATCACCTGGCTCAATCGTTTTTGGGAATGAGGGAGTTATAGCTGCAACAATGTCAACATTGGCTGAATTTCCTGATCGGAGACTTTTGGGTGAGGATGTTATTTGGTCTGGATCTCCAGAAGATGGGATGCTTTCTTCTCATAGAATTTTAACCACTGCAACACATCTAGGTGATGGTGTGTATGGAAAAGCTTCGGGTAAGCAATTACGATATAGAGTGATTGCAGATTGCCACGCAATAAATAACCAAATTAATGATGAGTGGTTGATAAGAGATCAAGGCGCTGTGGTGCGCCAATTGGATTGGGATCCTAAAGAGTATGCTATAGATCTTATTGAGAGAGAGGGTGGTCCTGAAAAATGTATACAGCCCTTCCATCCATCTATTGATAAGCCTGGTCCGTACACTGGCCGCGGAAATGATAATGAGTGGGGCGAAAAGTATTCAGATATATTAAATAAGATTATGTCTGCTGATTTGAGCGTAATTCCTGCAGAATATGATCGAGCTGTGACAGGCTTTTACCCTGGTGGGACCGAATTATATTCATCCGATGGTGTTGATGGTTTTTGGACTAAATTACGAGCAGCATTTCCATCTGCAATTTTTTCTGTCGAGCATCAGATAGGAAGAGAAGACCCACTGATGCCTCCTAGGGCTGCTATTCGGTGGAGTTTGACTGGAAAACATGACGGTTGGGGCGCTTTTGGAAAGCCAACTGGTGCTGAAGTGCACGTTATGGGAGCAAGCCACGTAGAATTTGGTCCATGGGGAATTCGAAGAGAATATACTCTTTATGACGAAACTTCGATTTGGAAACAAATCGCAATGAAGACAGGATAGTAAAATGACATCAGACGAACTAGAGGCGCGTATTGTTAGGTATGGAGATTTAATTCCATGTAAAACTGCGTTTATTGATGCACATACTCCTGGCAGTGACCAAAAAGAAAATTTTACTATAATTGGGGGTGGCGTTTCTGAGAGTCCAGATCAGCATGTACATATAAAAGATACTCCAGGATTTAATATTGGCGCAGCTGGGCAACCACCAAGATGTAGGAACTCTTTACACAGCCATACCACTGCTGAAGTTTTTTTTGTGCTAAAAGGCAGATGGAGATTTTTTTGGGGACGGTGGGGTAAAGCTGGTGAAGTAGTCTTAGAAGAAGGCGATATAATTAATATACCGACTGGGATATTTCGTGGGTTTGAAAATATTGGTCTAGATTATGGAATGATAATGGCCGTTTTAGGGGGCGATGATGCAGGAGGTGGCGTGACATGGGCACCTCAAGTTATTCAAGATGCTGCCGAGCATGGATTAATCTTAGGAGATAATGGAAAGCTTTATGATAGTAAAAAAAATCAACAATTGCCTGAAGGCGTTGCGCCCATGCCTATATTATCAGATGAAAAATTATCTGAGATGCCAGAACCAGCTGCAATAAATGTCATACCAAGGCATGTAGCACGATATTTAGATTTAATGGGCTTGGCAGGAAAATCACCAGTAAAAGTGATTGGTGAAGATGCAATTTTACCAGATAAACCAGGGTTTGAAATGGATTTCATCACTAGAGGATCATTAAATAATGAGGTTTTAACCTTTGGGGATTCAATTGTGCTGATGCCTATGCGTGGGCATTGGTCATTGAAGTGGGAAAATCAAGCAGTATCTTTAAATCCGGGTGATACATGTATTTTGCCTGCTGGATTTTCACACAAACTTGAGCCATCAATGGCTGGGGAAGCTAGTATGTACCGTGTAAAATCTAATGATGACCCTGCTGGCCCAACGTGGACCAAAAATTTAAAGTAATAGGAGAAAAAAATGACAAGAATCCTTACTTCGCATGTTGGCAGTCTACCTAGATCACAAGAGGTTGTTGATTTTATATTTGCTCGTGAAAATGATGTTCCTTATGATGTGTTTTCATTTGACGAAACGATGACAAAAGCGGTTCATGATACGGTTGAAAAGCAAGCAGAATCTGGAATTGATATTGTTAGTGACGGTGAAACTTCAAAAATATCTTATGCAACTTATGTAAAGGATCGTTACACAGGCTTTTCTGGTGATAGCCCTAGAAATGCTCCAGCTGATCTTAAGATGTTTCCAACATTTTTGGAACGCCTCGCTAATGAAGGGGGTACACCTCAATATGCTAGACCAATGTGTACTGGCCCCGTTTCTCCTAAAGGGCAGGGGGAATTACAAAAAGATATCAGCAATTTAAAAGCTGCGATGTCTGCACACGGAATAACAAGGGGTTTTATGAATGCCGCCTCTCCAGGTGTAGTTTCCTTATTCTTACAAAATAATTTTTATAAAACACGGGAAGAATATTTATCTGCATTAGCGGATGCTATGAAAACAGAATATGAAACAATCGTAGCATCTGGGTTGGATTTACAATTGGATTGCCCAGATTTAGCCCTCTCTAGGCACATGCTTTTTAATGATTTAACTGACGATGAATTCCTTAAAGTTGCAGCTTCACATGTCGAAGCATTAAATTATGCGCTAAAAGAAGTTCCAGAAGAGAAAGTTAGGGTTCACATTTGTTGGGGAAATTATGAAGGTCCCCACTGTTGTGATATTTCAATGGATAAAATGTTTTCTACCTTGATGTCTACGAACGCTGGTTACTTATTATTTGAAACTTCAAATCCAAGACATGCGCACGAATGGACCGTATTCAGAGATAGAAAATCTGAGATCCCTGACAATAAGGTATTAGTTCCTGGCGTGGTTGATACAACGACCAATTTTATTGAACATCCGGAACTTGTTGCGCAAAGAATTGAGCGATTTACGAATATTGTTGGAAAAGATAGAGTTATAGCAGGGTCAGATTGTGGATTTGGTACTTTTGCTGGCTTTGGAGCTGTCGACCCACAAATTGCCTATGCAAAACTTAAATCTTTATCGGAGGGCGCTGCTTTAGCCTCATGACAACACTTGTTTTAATTTCTGGAATGATGTTTCATGCCCGCTTGAGCTTCATGAATTAATGCATACAATTTCAAAAATTAATAAATTAGAATTTATAGAAGGTTCAGGCCATCTTCTAACATTAGAACAACCCAAAAATCACGACAATGGCGCATGCTAATTGGCTGGAGGATATATGAAAACATCACTTTTGAATTTATTACGATCTGTGGATACTCCAACAGTTTGCAACGCTATAGAAGTGGCTCAGGGAAAAAGAGGTTTTTCCAAATTCACCCGTGATACTATGATCCCAAGTGATCAAAAAAATAAAGCAATTATTGGGTTTGCTCGCACCGCTAGTATCAAAGCTTTAGAGCCTTCTGATGAGGTAGCTGACGTTATAAAAGCAAGAAGAATGGCATATTATAAATATATGTCTGATTCAAATAAGCCTTCAATAGCTGTGGTAGAAGATTTAGATTTCCCAAAGGCAGTTGGTGCCTATTGGGGTGAAATTAATTGTACCATACATAAAGCATTTGGGATTTCTGGTACTCTCACAAATGGAGTGATGCGCGATCTTGATGATCTTCCAAAAGATTATCCCATAATTGCTGGTTCAATTGGTCCAAGTCATTCATTTGTTCGAATTGAAGAAATCAATGTCGATGTTAACATTTTTGGGTTAAAAGTAAGCCCAAATGATTTGGTTCATGCTGACAAACATGGAGCATTAGTCATTCCCAATGAGATTATACCTGAATTAGAAGCTGCGGTTATTAAATTACTTGATACAGAACAAATAATTTTGAAGCCTGCTCAAAAAGAAAGCATGTCATTTTCAGAATTTGAGAAAGCTTGGAAAGCTTTTGAAAATAGTAGAACATAAGCAATGCTTAATAATAGATAATGGTTCAATTTCACTAAGTTACTTCTGAGAATACTTTGTGTAAAGCCTTCGTAAGTTTTTCAAACATTTCATCCATTTGAGAGCCAGTTAAGATAAATGCAGGGCATAAAACTATAGCCTGTCCTAAAGGTCTACATATTAACCCAAGGTCTGAGCAAGCATTCGCTATTTTCTCTGACACATTTGCTTCTGGTCCAAATGGTGTTTTGCTATTTTTATCTTTTACCGCTTCCAAGGCCCCCATAAGTCCTTTGGATCTTGCTTCTCCTATATTCGGGTTTAAAGCCAATTCAGCCAACCCTGCTTCAAATTTAGGTGTTAATAATCCAACATTTTCTATTAGACCCTCGTTAAGGATAACATTAATTGCCTTCAAGGCTATCGCGCAGCCTACAGGGTGGCCTGATGCCGTAAACCCATGAGGGAATTCTTCAGTGCTCTCTGCAGCAGCTTGTACTTTAGAGGCCAGTTCGGGACCTAATATTACGGCACCCATAGGGAAATAACCGGCTGTTAAGTTTTTTGATGAGATAATTGCATCAGGTAAAAAATCGTATGCCTGACATCCCCAAACTGGTCCTGTTCGTCCGAAACCACAGATTACCTCATCTGAGATTAACGCAATTTTGTGTTTCTTAAGAATTGGTTGGATTGCTTGAAAATACCCCTCTGATGGAGGTATTACTCCTCCTGCGCCCATTACTGGTTCAGCAACAAGCGCGGCAATCGTTTCTGGGCCTTCCTTTAAGATTAGATTCTCTAAATTCTGCGCTAATCTTTGAGTAAAAGCTTGTTCGCTTTCACCAGGTTGGCAAAACCTCCAGTAGTGCGGGCAATCAGTATGAATAAAACCTTCTAACGGCAATCCAAATACTTCATTATATGGTTTGGCGGTCATGGAAGCTGACACTGCTGTTACTCCATGGTAGCCATTAACTCTGGTAATTATTTTTCTTTTTTCAGGGTTTCCTTCTGCTTTGTTTAAAAACCATAACATTTTCACCAAAGTATCGTTAGCTTCGGACCCCGAGTTAGTATAAAATACTTTACCACTGTCAAAAGGAGAAACTTCAATCAATTTCTCGGATAGTATGACAGTTTGATCTGACATGCGTCCAAAGAAAGCATGATATCCTGGGAATCGATCATATTGAGCTTTTGCTGCTTCGGTTAGGCCTTTATGATTAAATCCAGCGACCATATTCCAAAGACCAGAATTTCCATCAAGGTATTTTTTTCCATGGACATCAAATACATACGGGCCATCACCGTGGGTTAGGATTGTAGCTCCACGCTCTTCTATCGTTGGTAAATCTGTAAAACCATACATTGAATGTGTGTCTGCTCGTGCTTCCCAACTATTTGGGTTCTCGTCTCGCATTGTTGTCTCCAAAATTTTTTGCTAGATTGTTAACTTAGGCAATTTGCATTTACTTATAATTCTAGTAGAATATTCTCTAAACTAGCAAAAAGTGCAAGAATTTTCTGGAGAAAATATGGTAGAAAGCCCCGGTCGAATAACCTTGTGGGGAATCGAGATTTTTGTTGCCGCCGCTGAAGAAAGCTCGATTTCAGCTGCGGCTAAAAGGCTGTCAGCCAGTCCATCAGCGATCAGTCAGCAAATTTCGAATTTAGAGGCTGGGATGGGAGCAATTTTACTCGATAGAAGTAGACGACCACATCAATTAACAAAAGCTGGCACAATTTTTTTAAACCGCGCTAGGTCAATAATATCGGAAGCATCGCACGCTAAAGCTGAATTGGCTGTCCAAGACTTAACTAAGTTAACAAAATTTAGGCTCGGGGTTATTGAAGATTTTGATGGCAATATTACTCCAAAACTTTTGACAGAATTAGCAAAAGAATTTAGTGGATGCCAAATCCAGCTGGAAACCGCATACAGTCTTAAACTCCAAGATTCGTTAGAAAAACGGAAGTTAGATATGATCGTAGCGGCTGATCTTGGGCAAGCCCAAGACTGGATGGATGTTTACCCGGTAGTCAAAGATCCATTCGTAGTAGCTGCGCCAAAAGGTCTTATTAAACAAAATGGCTCCGAGTTAGAGCAATTGCTTAACATTCCATTTATAAGATATTCGTCAGCCCAGGCAATGGGCCAGTCAATTGATGCGCATTTACTTCGCCAAAGAATAAATATTTCACATAAGTTTGAGTTAGATAGTTATCATGCCTCACTAGCATTGGTAGCAAATAAGGCTGCATGGACAATAACTACACCACTTGGATTTTTGCATGCTCAAAGGTTTCATTCTGGAGTCGACCTTCTGCCGTTACCAATGAGGAGTTTGACACGAACGATCTCGGTTCTTTCGCGATCAGGTGGATTTGATCAAATGCCGAGACATATAGCTGCACTGATTAAGCTCTTGTTAGATAGAACAATAGTTGCAGATATGATAAAAGCATTTCCTTGGCTAAAGAAAGATTTCTGTATTTTAGAAACCTAGTTCATCTCGCATTTTGTACCAAGTCATGGCCAATGCTAATAATGGAGATCTCAAAGCGCCGCGACCTGGAAAGTTAGGTGTAATGATAGAGCTCATAGTTTTGAAACGTCCGTTTTCGCCTAAAATATCTTCACACAATATTTTACCGGCCATAGTAGCCATAGCTACACCACTCCCTGAGTATCCAGAAGCAGAATAGGTAGAGTTATTAAGGCGTGAAAGATATGGCATTCTTCCCATTGTTATTGCGAGTGTTCCACCCCAGGTATAATCAAATTTTACGCTCTTTAATTGAGGGAATATTCTTAACATTGGCTTACGAACAGTGGCTTCTAGATTTTTTGGAAATTTATATCCGTAACTTTCGCCACCCCCAAATAGTAACCTGTTGTCGCGTGAAAGACGAAAGTAATTCACGACAAATTTGCTATCAGCGACAGCGATGTCCTTCATTAAAATACTTTTTTTAAGACTATCATTTAAGACTTCAGTTGCTGCTATGAAGTTATTGATAGGCATAACTTTTTTGGATATTTCTTTATTGAGATTTCCCAAGTATCCATTACATGCAATTATTGTATAATTTGCCTCAACCTGACCATGTTTTGTATGTATTATATTTTTATTCCCATAAGCTATTTTATCAACAAGAGAATTTTCAAATATTTCTACACCGAGGTCGCTAGCGGAGTCGGCTAAGCCTAAAGCAAAATTTAGAGGATGTAAGTGAGCTGAACGCCAATCTATACTGCCCCCAATATAGCTCTTTGATCCAATGATATTTTGAATTTGTGTCTTGTCTAGTGAATGGATATCGCTATGCCCGTAATTTTTTTGTAAATTTGCAGTGTTTTTTAATTCTTCTTTTACTTCTGCTTCACTGAAACAAGCATGCACTATACCTGGTTTAAAATCACAATTGATAGAGTATTTCGATACCAAGCTACTTACCAGTTCTTTGGCATCCTGCCCTATTTGCCATAGGCTATGAGCAGCTAACTCGCCATATTCTTTCTCCAAACGCCCTTGTTCAACACGTTGGCCGTTTGCTACTTGACCGCCATTGCGACCAGATGCGCCCCATCCAGGACGATGAGCATCTAAAAGGACAACTTTTACACCAGCCGTTGCAAGATGAAGTGCGGCTGAAAGCCCAGTAAAACCGCCTCCAATTATACATACATCGGTGCGAATTCTTGTTTGAAGCGTCTTGTAGCGTTTATGCTGGTTTACCGTGGCAGCGTACCAAGAATTAGGTAATTGACCTTGTTTATCGTTGGAGAATAATAAATTCATCTTTAAACATTTAAGAGAAGGTGCTCTCTTTCCCATGGACTAATGACGTGAAGATATTCTGAATGCTCTAATTTTTTAACTGCTAAATAAATTTCACTGAATTTTGGATCAAGAATTGTTTGCATTTCCTTTGCACTTTCAAATAAATCTAAAGCTTCTCTAAGTGAACGAGGCAAATTACCCGTATGATAAGCATCTTTTGTCATTTCAGGTTGGGGCTCACACTTTTGTTTTAATCCTAGTAAACCGCAGGCGAGGCTAGCGGCAATGCCTAGATAGGGGTTGCAATCCATACCTAGAATTCTATTTTCTACTCTTCGAGAGTCTTTACTTGAAACTGGAATGCGAATTCCTGTGGTTCTATTATCTCTACCCCAGTTTAAATTTGTAGGAGCGGAGAAGTCCGGTACATAACGGCGATAAGAATTCACATAGGGTGCTAAAATAGCTATTACTGAAGGTAAGTGGTTTTGCAAGCCGCCAATAAAATGATAAAATTCTGCACTATCCTCACCGGCATCATTTACAAATATATTTTTCCCAGTTTTTTTATCAACAAGTGAGTGGTGAACATGCATAGCTGAACCTGGCTGGTTTTGCATTGGTTTTGCCATAAATGTTGCAAAGCAATCGTGACGCAAGGCTGCTTCTCTTATTAATCTTTTGAAGAAAAAAACTTGATCAGCCAGTTCAACAGGATCGCCGTGGTCCAAGTTTATTTCAATTTGTCCCGCGCCTCCTTCTTGGGTAATACCGTCGATTTCGAACCCTTGAGTCTCAGCAAAGTTATAAATATCATCAATAATGGGGCTGTATTCATCCACTGCGCTCATTGAATATGGTTGGCTCGCGGCGGCTTTGCGGCCTGATCTTCCTGTGGGTGGCTCTATTGGAATCGCTGGATCAAGATTCCTTGCGATAAGGTAAAATTCCATTTCTGGAGCTATTACCGGCTTTAATCCAAGTTCATCATAAAATCCAATTACCTTTTTTAAAACGTTTCGGGGGACTTGAGGAACTGGTTCACCTGCTCGGGTGTGAACATTGTGAATTATTTGAATAGTTGTATCTTCAGACCATGGAGCGGCAGAGGCAGTATTAAAATCTGGAGTTAAAACACTGTCAGGTTCAGTCATCCAGTCGGCGTATTCAATATCGGCATAATGTCCAGTTATTGTTTGATTAAATATGACTTCTGGCAGATACATCTCCGAAGATTTTGAAAATTTACTTGCTGGCATTGCTTTACCTCTAGCAATACCTGAGGTATCTGATATAATACATTGAATTTCTTCTATTTTATTCCTACCAATGTAATCGATTGCGTGCTGTGGTATTCTTTCCAACCAGTTTTTATTGTTTGACATTGGATCCTATCTTATTTTGTTTAAAAAAAACTGCCATTTTATCTGCAATAATTTTTTGCGTTAAGGGCGTGTTCATTTCCAACTTCGCTTTTTTTAATAGATTTTCCGGCACAACGCCTTTTCCCCTAGTTTCTACCAAACCATTAATAAATTTGTGCCCATATTCAGGATGTCCTTGAAATGAAAGTGCAGCTTTCTTGTAAGCGATTCCAGCATATTTGCAAAAATCGTTTTCTGCTATAACTTCTGCATCTTTGGGAAGTTGAATAATTTGATCTTGATGCCAAGCATTTATGGAAATGTTATCAGATTGATTAAACATTTTGTAATCTTGTTTTCCAATTGACCAGCCACCTGAGAATTTTTCAACTTTTCCTCCCAAAGCCTGCGCAATGATTTGGTGCCCAAAACAAATTCCAACTAAAGGGATATTTTTTGCATAAATTTTCTGAATAAAGATTTCTAATGGTTTGATAAATTGATGAGCTTCGTAAACCCCATGTTTTGATCCTGTAATAAGCCAGCCGTCTGCTTCGTTTATTGAATTGGGAAACTTCATATTTTCAACATCGTAGAGTTGAAAACTAAAATTATAACCATCTAAAAGTGCAATAAACATTTCGCCGTAAGAGCCAAAATCTTTTCTTAAACTATCTGGGGGATGACCCGCCTCTAATATTCCAATTTTCATTTTAGACTCAAATTCAATGTAATTTTTAAATTGCGTTGATTGTTATTTGTTTGATTTCATCAACAGATTTGGTGTTAAAATAGTTAAACTCTTGCGTTTTGCAATCTATAAAACTTCGTATTAGAAGCGGATCAAAAATCCCTTTGATTTTCTCAGACGATGAAAAACATTGAATGGCTGAATTCCAATCATTTATTATCGATGTCCCTTTTACTTCGTAACCATTGCCGCTTATGGGGTTGGTCGCTTCTTTTCCTCCCTCCATTCCCGTGAGAGCTGCTCCTAGAATAGCAGCAATCATAAGATAAGGATTTGCATCCCCTCCAGCCACCCGATGTTCAATGCGTCTTGCAGAGGGTGTTCCTCCTGGTATACGGATAGCTGTTGTTCGGTTTTCATAACCCCAATTGATTATTGTTGGAGCGTGGGCTCCTGCAGTAAATCTGCTATATGAATTAAAATTTGGAGCGAATATTAGGGTTGAATCTCTCATAAAATCTAAACAACCCGAAACAGCACTTTTAAGTTGTTTGCTCCCAGTTTTGGAATTATCATTAAAAATATTGTTACCATTATTGTCCAAGACTGAGAAGTGAATATGTAGTCCATTACCAGCCTCAGTATCGTAAGGTTTAGCCATAAATGTAGCACGCATATTGTGTTTTAGAGCTACTCCACGAGCTGCTTGTCTGAATAACCATGTATCATCTGCTATTTTCAATGCGTCACCATGATCTAGATTTATTTCAAATTGCCCTAATCCACTTTCAGTGAGTGCAGCTTGAGCTGAAATATTCATTTCTTCACAAGCTTCATACAGATCATCAAAGAAACCATCTAAACCATCAAGTTCTTGTAGTGACAAAATCTCTTGCCCTGCCATTGGCTTCCCTGTTGCAGGAGAAATAGCTGGAGTTGGTAATCCTGATGAATTTGTAAGGCAAAATTCAAGCTCCGTTGAAATTACTGGGGTTAGTTGTTTATTCTTATACCTTTTAAGGATGGAGCTTAGTGCGTGTCTTGGGTCACCCTCAAAGGGTGTATTATCCTCATTAAAACTTTCTTGTTGTACATAGAGTGTAGGCTTTTTCAGCCAAGTAACTTTTATTGGACCACGCTCTGTTGCGTAAAGGTTTCCATCACCATCACCAGATTCAAAGACCAATGGGCTTTTTTCAATATCATTCCCAATTAGATCTAGGTTCAGCACTGAAAGTGGCATTCTTGAGCCAGACTCCAGGATTTTATCTAAATGACTAATTGGTAATCGTTTGCCTCTTGGAATACCGTTAAGATCAGAGATTATAGTACGTATGGACTTAATATTTTCCAATAGAGTTTCCCATTATTGTCATGTGGGTGCTATCAATTCAATTTTTTGGTGTCGAGCGCTTATTTATATTAAGAGCTTGGTTGCTGGAATTTTAAGTACTCAGACTTTGGTATGGAGATTAGCCCTTTGATTTGCAGAGCTTTCTTAGATTTTGACGATATTGTGTCAATTGCATTTTTAACTGCTCTGTGGAAGATTTTCGTGTCTGCACCTTGATACGCGATGAACGGAAGTCCGGGGGTAGGATTTGTCATTCCTATAATACTTAAGTTAGCAGAAAAATCGTCATATTTTTGGATCATTTTGAAACTTATAGCATCAATAGCGGTAATGTCAGCTTTTCCTTCGCTTACGAGTTTAGCCGAATTTAGATGGCTGCCCGATAAAATAACTTCATTAAATTTGAGTTGCAAATTTTTCATGTAATTTTGGGGTGCGGCCCAACCCGATTGCGAAAAGTAATCATTAACTGCCAGGTTAGCCTCATTAAATTCTTCTACACTCTTATTTCTATTTTCTTCTCTTACTACAAATACACTGTTATAATAACCGGGCATACAACCCTTGACGCCATAGTCGGGGGTGCCAATCAATGTCACTTTATTATGAAGAAACATTTTATAAGGCAATCCACAAGTTTGGGAAAAAAATAAATCTTTTGATTTCCAAAGTTTCAATTGATCTTTTGCATTCGTAAGGGTTTCTGGAGCATTTATCTTTTGCATAATCAGTTGTTGGGAAATTTTTGAATAAAATTCTTTATTTGCTTTGTTCGTTTCTAAACGATCATACATTTCAAGCGTTGATATTCTCATTTAAGAGATACGCGTTGGCGTGCCAGAGCACTTTCTTTGTCCGAAACCCCAAGTAAAGACACAACTGTTCGGATTAAAGCATCTTCATTTGCGTCTCTATAATCATCAGTCAATACGATTGCCCAAAGATCTTCTACTAAAGCAGAGCGGTCTTCAAAAGCTACAGCCTCTTTAATTGACTTTGTAAATCTTACAGTATCTGGAGCTTGCTCTTCTAGTGCTTTAGCCTCTTCTATTAATTTATCAGTTTCTTCGATATTTAGTTCAAACCGCTGGCTCGCCAATTTCTTGATATTAAGAAATTCAGCTTCTGAAAAGTCATTATCTGATCTTGCAACTCTGATCATTAGAGCAGTGATGGCTAGTCTTGCATCACTATGTTCTAAAATATCTGGAGTTTCTGCGTTAAACATTTTTAAAATATTTTTTAACATATTTGGGTCCAAAAAAATTTCTTATAATTGACGTTATGCCATTCAATTGTGTTGTTAAACTAAGCGTGAGCGATCTACGGAAGCTCTAATAAAGTCAGCAAATAGAGGGTGTGGCTCAAAAGGCTTTGATTTTAATTCTGGATGAAATTGCACACCGATAAACCAAGGATGATCATTTATTTCTATAATTTCAGGAAGGCGATTATCAGGAGACATTCCGGAAAAGGATACCCCACATTTTTCTAGTTTGTCTCTATACTTTAAATCTACCTCGTAACGATGCCTATGTCTTTCAGAAATCAATTCAGAATTATAAATTTCGGATATTTGGCTTTGTTGCTTTAAAATTGCGTTATAAGCACCAAGCCTCATCGTTCCGCCTTTATCATCTTTTTCGTCTCGTTTTATGGTCCGATTTCCTTCCAACCATTCTTTTAGGTGATAAACAACTGGTTTAAAGCGTTTCTTTCCAGCCTCATGATCGAACTCTTCTGATCCAGCATTTTTGATTTTTGCTAAATTTCGAGATGTTTCAACTACAGCCATTTGCATGCCCAAACAGATGCCTAGATAAGGCACTTTCTTCTCTCTTGCGAAAGTTGCTGCCTTTATCATTCCTTCTGTACCACGTTCACCAAAGCCTCCTGGAACCAATATCCCATCATAGCCCTCTAAATGGGGTTCAACGGCTTCAGTATCGAACTTCTCTGCGTCGAGCCAACCAATAATGACCTTTACTCTATTTCTCATGCCACCATGAGTGAGGGCTTCAGCAATCGATTTGTATGCGTCTTCTAACTGAGTGTACTTTCCTACAATAGCAATATTAACTGAGCCTTCAGGATTATGTATTCGCTCTGATACATCTTTCCATACATCAAGATTTGGTTTTGGAGCCGGCGTAATTTCAAAAGCATTTAAGACAGCCTGATCTAAGCCCTCCTTATGATAAGCTAAAGGTGCATCGTATATAGAGTCTAAGTCGTAAGCTGCTATCACAGATTCTGATCTGACATTGCAGAATAAAGCTAATTTTTCTCGCTCTTTTTGGGGAATAGAATGTTCCGAGCGGCATACTAGAATGTCTGGTGCAATACCGATAGATTGTAGCTCTTTTACTGAGTGCTGAGTAGGTTTAGTCTTTAACTCGCCTGAAGCATTAAGAAAGGGCAGTAAAGTTAGATGCATAAAAAGGCACTGTCCTCTTGGCTTTTCATGGCTAAACTGTCGGATTGCTTCGAAAAACGGTAATCCTTCTATATCCCCAACTGTCCCGCCAATTTCACACAACATGAAATCTACTTCGTCATCACCGATCCCTATAAAGTCTTTTATTTCATTAGTAACATGAGGAACCACTTGAATAGTTTTTCCAAGATAATCTCCGCGACGCTCTTTTTCTAATACTGATGAGTATATTCTTCCTGAGGATACAGAATCGGTTTTTCGAGCAGCTACTCC
>CERV01018422.1_pt1 | contig 15443 bp, 14 predicted proteins | sample 530871 | NCBI WGS metagenome assembly CERV01 (sample SAMEA2621045, study PRJEB7988) | marine metagenome | biome: marine biome (ENVO:00000447); feature: deep chlorophyll maximum layer (ENVO:xxxxxxxx); material: "saline water (ENVO:00002010), including plankton (ENVO:xxxxxxxx)" | depth 50 m
TCATTTACTAAATTAGAACTTAGCCTTCCATTAATCGAAGTCATATTCAGAGCTTCAGATGTTTCAATGTTAAAAAATAATACACCTCCCCCTCTAGACTTTTCTAAAATAATAAAAACAGCTTTATCATCTACAAACTCAAATTTAACAGGAAAAATTTCGTCTATATTTCCTAAGTCATATAAGCTCCAATTATAATTATTATCTAAAGATATTAAGGGGGTTTTAGTGCCATAATTTAGTATCCACATCTTATCACTAAAAGCCTTTAAATCTGATATATATATTGAGCTGTCCGAGAGCTCAGACAATAATGAGCCATTAAAATTTTTATCAATAATAAAATTTTCAGTCATATTCATTATTCCATCTTTTTCTGAACCAAAAAATAAAGAATTATTAAAATATTCTACAGAAGTAATATTAGAAAAGCTTTCAAAAGAATTGTTTTCCCATATATATCCTGAAGAGGATGCAATTTTATTCGTATTAGAAAATGCATAGATAAAATCATTTAAAGAAGAAATCTTATTTGGATCAAATGATAATTTATTTTCTGGAGAAAAAAACTGGTCTTTATTTAAGTTATATGAACTAAAATTTTTTCCAAAAAACCAAACCTCCTTATCTATAATTAATAAGTCATTTATCTCCGTAATTTTATCAGGAAGAGAGATTGAGTTAAGATAGTTATTAATTAAGGTCCCGTATCGAAACTTTTCTTTATCTCTATAAATTAAATGAGTTTCCGAATTATGAATTAAAACTTGATGTATGTCAATATCTTCTTGTGTATAAATGATTTCTCCTTTAGCATTAAAAATAGATTGGCTAGAATAAAAATGAATTTCATCATCTTTAATATAGGCACCCTTAATAATAGTCGAATCTAAATTTTTTTTTATCCATAAATTATAGTCTAAAAGGTTTGATTCAAGAGAAATAGAATAAACACTTTTACCTGAAACAATATAAAGTGAGTCGCTAGTAATTTTTGAATCTAAAATTTCAATAGCACCCCCTCCTGAGCCTATATTGTAATATTTATCCTTAACTAATTTATTTTTTAAATCAATTTCAAATAGACCCTCAGAAGAAGAAACATATAAGCTATTTTCAATTACTGTAAAAGAATTTATTTTGAAATCCTCATTTATATCAAATAAATTTAAAAAAAACACTTCATCATTCTTAATAATTTGAATTAAACCTGAGTTGTTACCGGTAATTAGATAATTTGAATTTGAAAAAGAAATGTCAAATTCTATACTTCTAAAATCAAATGATTGAATGTTACTAATTATGCTATAGTCATAAAGGTCAATTAAGAAAAATCCACTTTTATTAAAACAAAAAATTTTATTATCATAAATAGCAGCTGATTCAACATCTTTTAAATTATTATGATATCTCCAATCATTATTATCTATAAAGCTTTGCCCAGACACCTTAACATAAAAGAAAAGAAGAAAAATTAAAGTCCTAATAAACACCATATATCATTTATTATTATTTAGAAAGATATTCAAACAATTATTTTTAAATTATATAACGAAAAAAAATTAAAAAATTGGATTTAAATAAATCTTGCGAAAATCAATTAAAAAAGATTGAGAAAACACTTTCATTCAATAAAGTTAAAGGTAAAGACTTAATAAAAATCACAGAGTCAAAACAATTAAACCTATTCTTGATAAAAAACATTTATGATAGGTGGAATAATAACTTTAAAAGAAATAAGATTCCTTATTTTGATTATGGTGCCGAAGAAGTTATTGATGCAAATGATACTATGATGAATGTTTTGTCTAACAATATTTCTATAGAATTTGATGAATTTAAAAAATTATTTTACAAGTCTTCCATGGAAATAGTTGAACTTGCTTCAAATCCTAAAGATTTTCTGAAAAAAGATTTTCTTAATTTAAATTGGTATGATTTAGATAGAATTGAGATGAGGGCTAAATATTATGATTACTTTAAAGATCTTTTTGAGATATTAAAAGGTAAAATAGAAAATAATCAGGAAATATCAATTAAGTCTTCTGAACTAAACAAATACGTCGATGAAATTACTATAGAACAAAACGAAGATTTGATATTAGAAGTAAGCTCTCTCATGAATTGTAAACCAGAAGATATATCTGAAATTAAATATGAAAATGATTTCGGGTTTTATTCTTTATTTTCTTTGAATAAAAAAGAAGTAGATAATTTAATTAATGAAGCATTATCAAAAGATTCATTTGAAATTGCAGCTAATTTTATATTAGAAGGTTTAAATGACCATTATAAAAAAAATATATTATCCGATGATGTTAAAAAATTATTATTTGAAATAAAAAAGAAATACAATTTATCTAGCAAGTATTGAAGGTTTAACACTATCAAGTTTTAAGAAAACAAATAAAAGCAAACTAAAAGATAATAAAGAAGATCCTCCATAACTTATAAAAGAGAGAGGTATCCCTATTACAGGAAATAGGCCTAATGTCATAGATACATTAACTGTAAAATGAAAAAGGAAAACAGAAAATGTAGAGTACCCAAAAACCCTAGCAAACTTATCTTTTTGATACTCAGATAAAATTAGAATTCTATATAAAAATATTAGATATAATATAATAAAAATCATTGACCCTAAATAACCAAACTCTTCACCAATAACAGAGAAAATAAAATCTGTACTTTGAATGGGAACAAAATTCAAACCGGTTTGTGTTCCACTCAAAAACCCCTTTCCAAAAAAACCACCTGAGCCAATAGCAATTTTTGACTGAGTAATATTCCATCCTGAACCTAAAGGGTCTGAGCTAGGGTTAATTAATGTTTCTACTCTTTGTTTTTGTTTTGGTGATAAAACATTATTCAAAACAAAATCCTGTCCATTAACAATTAAGATAGCAAGAGTAAAAAAAACTATTGAGTTAATAACTCTTTTAATTTCTTTTATAGATAATCCGACTACAACAAGGAAAATAGTAGTAATTATTATATACAATATATATGCGTCAAGAATAAGACCAAGAATAAAAATAAAAATAAAAGAAAGGGTTAGAATAAGAAAATTTAAAGATAAGCCTTCTCTAAGAAACACTAAAAAAAAGGCAAAATAAACTAATGCTGTTCCTGCGTCACCTTGTATTAGAATAATTGAAGATGGGACTAAAAAAACCAAAGAGGTTAAAACTATATCTTTGAACTTTCTTAGATCAATTGAATAAGAATCAAAAACTTTTGCTAAAAAAAGAGCTGTAGAAAATTTTGAAAACTCTGAAGGCTGAAATTTAAAACCAAAAAAATTAAACCAAGAAGAGTGATTATTAACTTCTTGGCCCACAAAAAGTACAAGGACTAATAATATTATAGATGTTATATATAAAGGGACAGCTAAATTAAAAATAAATCTATATTCAAGAATAGAAACAGCAAAAAACAGAACTATACATATTCCCATCCATAGGAGTTGTTTAAACGACTCATTTTGAAAAGTGAAAAAATTATAATCTCCTGAGTTCTGAGAAGAAAAAATAGAGATAAAACTTATTAATAACAGAAAAAAATAAATTCCTGTAATAATCAAATCATTTGAAAAGAAATTATTCTTTATCTTCCTCATCTATAAAATCTCCTTTAATTACATAATCCTCTAGCCACTTTCTTCTAATTTTTTTATAAATATATTTTTCAGCAACTAAACTAGAAATAGATGCTGCAGCCCTTCCGCCCCAACCTGTGTTTTCAATATAAGAAGCTATGGCAATTTTTGGATCTTTTTTTGGTGCAAATCCAATAAATCCCGAATGGTCATACCCATGGGGGTTCTCAACAGTACTTGTTTTTCCACAAATATCTAAATCTAACATATAAGCTCTTCTTGCTGAACCTAATTTAACAACTTCCTCCATTGCGTCAACAACATACTCAAAATGGTCCCTTGATATATTTAAATTTATTTTTGAGCTCTCTAAATTTTTATTATCATTAACTTCTAAAACTAATTTTGGGTTATAATAATAGCCTCTATTTGCCATTATAGCTGCAAAATTAGCCATTTGAAGTGGAGTAACTAATAACTCACCTTGTCCTATACTTAATGAATATACATTAGAAAATTTCCAACGATTTTTTCCATAATAAGTATCATAGTAATTTGAACTAGGAATATATCCAGAACTAACAGAGGAAATATTAAAATCTAGGTTAGAACCGAGTCCAAACATTTTAACATATTCTGACCATTTATTTAATCCAACATTTGAATCTTTAAAGGTGTTTTTATTAATATTTTGATTTATAATTTTTCTAAAAAGTTTAAAAAAATAATTGTTTGAAGATTTGACAATAGCTTTTTTTAAATCATAGTTTCCTGCAGGTGCTAAATCACCTATACTCTTTAAATCTATATAAACCTGATCATTGTATTTTACTAATCCTTCTTCTAAGCCTATTAATCCTTGAATTAGTTTAAACATAGAGCCTGGTGGATAAGTAGCCATTAAAGCTCTATTGTAGATTGGCTTAAGTGAATCGATCTGAAGTTTCAAGTAATTACTTGAAAAATCTTTACCAGATAATTTATTAGGATCATAAGATGGTGATGACGCAATAGCTAAAATTTCTCCAGATTTAGGTTCTATAGCAACAACACTTCCTACTTTACCTTTTAATAATTTCTCAACATATAACTGTAAACCTGAATCTATTGTTAGTTTAATTTTTTTACCATTAGAAACTAATATATCCTCTTTACCATCATTAAAACTACCAGCAGACACTCCATTAACATCGTAAAGTTTTAACTTATACCCTTTAACTCCTCTTAAAGATCTTTCATAAGATTGTTCTATACCTGAGTATCCAACTAAATCTCCAGCTGAATAATAATCAGAAGTATCTTTATTCAATTGGTATGAATTTATTTCGGCCACATAGCCTAGAACATGTGGGGATATTGGCTTAGGGTAATATCTTGTTGGTTTTGGAGAATGATAAATTCCTTTATAATCGTACAGTTTACTTTGAATAGAAGCAAAAGTAGAGTGATCCATTCCTTTGTAAAATATTGAGGGTCTATACAAAGAATATTTTTTTGCTTTTGTAAATTTTTCATCAAACTCATTCTTAGAAATTGAAAATGAATTTAATAGCTGAATTGTATCTTTTGTCCAGAACTGTTTTGGAATAATATAAAAATCATAAGATGGCTGATTTTCTACTATCACAGAATCATATCTGTCAGTAATAATACCCCTAGAAGGGTATACAGATTCTAAATGAACAGTATTATTTTGTGAAAGCTCGTGGTATTTATCTTCATAAATTTGAAGATAGAAAAGCCTTGAAGATAAAATAATAAAAATACTAAGAAGTAATATCTTAAATATAACTGTTTTATCTCCACTCATTTTTAAAATTAAATTTTAAAAATAAATATTGAAAAATCAACATGATAATATAATTAGTAATAGAAGATAATATTATAAACAATATATTATCTAATGATATAATTATCTCTAATTCTAAAAAAGATAACAAAGAATAAAATAAAAATAAAATTGGAAAAGAATAATAAAAAAACTGAAAGCTTCCAAGCTCCTGGACAGACAATAAGTTTAGCTCATCAGCTCTTTCTTCTCCTACTACTTTAAGAACCCATGAGTTTCTGAAATATATTATAGTAATACATATAATTGAATAAGTACCTAGAGAATTATTAAAAATATCAATAAGTAACCCTAACAAGAAACCTACGAGAAGACTTTGTTTTGAGTCTTTATTGTATTTGAGTAAAATTAAAAACATTATAATTGGAGATACTATTATATAATCAAAAAACAATATCTTATTTAAAACAAAAATTTGAAGAAACACTAAAAATATAAATAAAAAAATGTTACCTCTCATCTGTTATTTTTTCTAGTTTAACTTTTTCATCAACAAGCAAATAATTCACAATATATACTGTTGAAAGGTTATAAAAATCTTGAGTAGATAATATATCAATATCATAAAAGTTAGAATTAACATCCTTTCTAATTTCTTTAATTTTACCTATTGAAATACCCTTTGGAAATATTGAATCAAAAGATGAACTTATAATTTCATCTCCTTCCCTGACATCAATATGTTTAGGCACATAAAGTAATTTTAATGTTTTTGGATCTACTCCATCCCAATTAACAGAAGAAAGAGTATTAGTGTTTTTTAAGATTGAGGAAATATAAAAAGATGTGTTTAAAATAGAAATAACCGTCGCAAAATTTTCTGAAACATATTTAACTTTTCCTACTATTCCTGAAGAAGAAATAACACCCATGCCCTCTTTAATTCCATCTTTTGATCCTTTATTTATAGTGATATAATTTTTTGATTTTCTTAATGAGTTATTTAGAACCTCTGCCATTATGTAGTTATAATCAAAAATTAAAGTAGAGTCAACTTCTTCTTTCACAGAAGAATAAGATCTAATAATTTTCTCACTTAACCTTTGATTTTCTTTTTCGAGATTTATGTTTTTGTCATCGAGCTTAAAATAATTTGTAATAGATGATTGGTAATAAAAAACACTCCCAGTTAAATAGTTTGAGGAGTTAAAATATTTTGTTTTTAATATAAAGTTTTCATTTATTAGAAAGTAACCTGAGACAAATAAAAGAATAAGAAATGTTATTGAATAATTATATAAACTTATAAATTTTATAAGATTACGCATTATTAGTTATGACATTAATACAGCTCTAAAACCATCAATGTTTTTTAAAGCTACACCGGTTCCTCTTACCACAGCTCTAAGAGGTTCTTCAGCAATATGAATAGGAAGTTTAGTTTTCAAATTAAGTCTCTTATCTAAACCCCTAAGTAAAGCCCCACCTCCTGTTAAATAAATTCCATTATCATAAATATCAGCAGAAAGTTCAGGTGGAGAACTTTCAAGTGCTTTAAGGACAGCTTCCTCTATCTTAGAAATGGACTTATCCATAGCAAAAGCTATTTCTGAGTATGTAATTTTAACAATTTTAGGAATTCCCGATACAAGATCTCTTCCTCTAATATCAAGATCTTCTGGTGCATCTTTCAACTCAGTCATTGCAGAACCTACCTCTATTTTAATTTTTTCTGCTGATCTTTCACCAATTAACAAGTTATGTTGTCTTTTCATATAATCTAAAATATCATCAGTGAAACTATCTCCTGCAACACGAATAGACTGGTCGGTAACAATTCCTGAAAGAGCTATTATTGCAATTTCCGTTGTTCCACCTCCAATATCAACTATCATTGAGCCCACAGGTCTTTCTATATTAATCCCTATTCCTATTGCTGCTGCTAGTGGTTCATGAATCATATATACTTCTTTTGCACCAGCATGTTCAGCTGAATCTCTTACTGCTCTTTTCTCAACTTCGGTAATTCCTGATGGTATACAAATTACCATCCTATGTGAAACTGGCATAAACCTTTTTCCACTATCTATCATTTTAATTAATCCTCTAATCATATGTTCAGCTGCATGAAAGTCTGCAATCACTCCGTCTTTTAATGGCCTAATAGTTTTGATATTTTCATGGGTTTTTTCGTGCATTTGCATAGCTTCAGATCCTACCGCGAGCACTTTATTAGATATTCTATCAATAGCAATAATTGAAGGTTCATCAACAACAACTGATCCTTTACTAATAATAAGTGTATTAGCAGTACCTAAATCAATAGCCAAATCATTATTAAAGTAATCAAAAAAACCCATCTATATTTTGTTAATTAGTTTATACTTACAAAAGTAAGAAAATATATTTTATAGTTTTACTAATGGTAAAAATGTCTTATTCCTGATAAATACATTGCCATCCCTCTTTCATCACAAGCATCAATAGAAAGTTGGTCTTTTATAGATCCTCCGGGCTGAACAACAGCACTAATTCCTGCTTGAGATGCAATTTCTATACAATCAGGAAAGGGGAAAAAAGCATCTGAAGCCATTACAGAACCAGATAAATCAAATTTGAAAGTTTTAGCTTTCTCAATAGCAAACTTAAGGGCATCAACTCTGGATGTTTGTCCAACTCCACTTGAAATCATCTGCTGATCTTTAACTAAAACAATAGCATTAGACTTAGAATGCTTCACAATTTTATTAGCGAATTCTAAGTCTTTTAATTGATTTTTTTCAGATTTAATTTTTGTTACTACCTTCCAGTTTTTAGATATATTTTTGATGTTATCTGATTCTTGTTTTAAAGACCCATTTAGAATACTTTTTACAGTAAATTTTTTATGTACTTCTTTCTTCTGTAATAATATAATTCTGTTCTTTTTAGACTTCAAAATTGATAATGCCTCATCAGTATAACCAGGTGATATTATAATCTCAAAAAATAAAGAATTCATTTTCTCAGCAGCATTAACATCAATTTTTTTATTAGTAATCAATACACCACCAAATGCTGACAAAGGGTCTGCCTCAAATGCATTTAGATAAGATGTGGTTACATTTGAAGACGAGGAGATACCACATGCATTATTGTGCTTTAAAATAGCGAAAGTAGTTAGGCTAAACTCTGATATTAATCTTATTCCAGCATCAATATCTAATAAATTATTATATGAAAGTTCCTTTCCGTTTAATTTATCAAAAACATCCTCAATATCGCCATTAAAAAAAGCTGCCTGATGTGGGTTTTCACCGTATCTTAACTTTTTATAAACACCGGTGCTTTTACCAAAAAATTCCTGAATATGAATGTCATATTCTGAAATAACAGAAAATGCCTCAAATGCTAACCCTTTTCTAAAATTCAAATCTGTTTTAAATTCATTTTTTAAAAGATAATCTAGGAAATCTTTATATTGTTTTTTTGATGATATAATAGTAACATCTGAGAAGTTTTTTGCAGCTGCTCTTATCAAAGAAACACCTCCAATATCAATTTTTTCTATTATATCCGACTCATCATCTGTCGACTCAACGGTCTTCTGAAAAGGATAAAGATCAACTATCACAAGATCTATTTTTGACAGGTCATATTCTTTTTCATCCACCAAATCTGATTGATTATTTGATCTAGAGAGGATTGATCCAAAAACTTTGGGATGAAGAGTTTTGACTCTACCTCCAAGTATTGAAGGATAATCCGTAAGTGATTCTACTGAAGTTACAGGAATATTTAAACTTTCTATATGCTTTTGAGTTCCGCCTGTGGAAATTATTTTTACGTTATTTCTGTGTAATTCTTTACATAAATCATCGATACCTTCTTTACTAAAAACAGAAATTAAAGCAGAATTAATTTTTTTCATCCACAAAAGTAATATTATAATTTATTTAAAATATACTTTTCAATTATTTGAGGGAAGAATTTATATTCTAGTTTGTGAATTCTTGAGCTCAAGCTACTTACAGTGTCTTTATCTAAAACTGGTATAGACTTTTGAAATAAAATCTTGCCTTTATCATACTCTTCATTAACTAGATGAATTGTAATACCTGATTCTTTATCATTTCCATCTAGAACACTACTATGCACATAGTCCCCATAGTACCCTTTTCCTCCATATTTGGGTAATAATGAGGGGTGAATGTTTAAAATCTTATTTTTATATTTTATTATAATTTTATTATGTATTAAACGAAGGTAACCTGCTAAAACAATATGTGTTGTATTATAACTCTCTAAAATTTTCAAAAGATTATCAGGAGAAGTCTCTTTGTAATTAAAAGATATATAAGGAATATTTAACTTTTTTGCCCTTTCTAATACATAAGCATTATGATTATCTGTTAAAACAATACCTACTTTCACATTAACATTACCTACAAAGTATTTATATATATTCTCAACATTCGATCCACTACCAGATGCAAATAAAGCTAAAGTTTTCATGATGGTATTAAAGTTTTCTTTTAACTAATGATAATGATAAACCAAAAATCATAATAAAGAATCCTATCCACATCAAATTTATAAGTGGCTTTTTCATAGCTTCTATAATTACCCAGTTTTTTTGGGTTGTTTCAAATGAAACTGTGAACTTTTCCTGTTTAGGTAATATAGAGGATAAGTATACTTTTACCCCTAAGTCATCAACAATATCAGGTATTAAGCCTACTTTATTATTATCAATTAAGAAGGCTGGTCTTGCTATATACTCCTGACCCTCGGATAATATTTTTATTTGAGCCTCAGCAATAAACTGATTACCATCACTATTTTTTGATCTAGTAGTAACTTTATCTATTGAAGATATAAAGTCATTTAAAAAAAAGGTTTCTTTTAATGCGACAGATACAGAATCTCTCTCAGACCAGACAGTTTCTTGTTCGGGGTCAGGGTATGTCCTAACATGGACATAGAAATCTTCAAGAATATTATTTTGGACATCAGGAGAGAAAACTATCATATCAGAATTAGGATCGGTTTGAACTTTTGGATATAAGTTAAATGATGACGATTCATCTTTAAATAAAAGTTCAAAATAGGTTATGTCATTATTATCAACTTCTACCGTATCATTTTCTTTATAAAACTTTCCTCCTAGAGATATCTCTTTTTTCAGAATATGACTATTTGATAATGGCAGGTATTCTAGATAATTAGAATTAATATAACCATTATTACCTTTTATCTTTTTTCTTTGTCCAAGATAGTTGACATCAAACTTTCCAACTTTTCTGTCTTCATTTAAGAATAATAGCATATTGTTATTATTTACTTCATCCGGAAAATCACTATTCCAAACCAAACCTGTATAATTATTTGATTGAATCGAAGAGTAACCAGATGAAAATAAAATACCAATAAGCATTATAGCTAGACCTATATGAGCTGTTGAGCCTGAAGAAAATAAATCTTTTTTAGTATAAAAAAATATTAGGACACTACCGTTAGAAAAAATGGAAAATAATGATGCCGTAATTAAAACCATATAGGAAGGAGTTGTTATCGGATAAAATAAAATAATAAGACTCGAGAATATCATTGTTAAGACAAGAGACTTTGAAAATAAAGAAAATTTTTCTTTTGCTTGTTTACCTCTCCACCATAATACTTGAGCAATTGATGAAAGTAAAGCCAGACTAGATGCAAACCAAATTTGAGCATTAGAATAGAAGAGTTCCTTTTCAACTGGCGGGGCTAGATTTGAGAAACCACCAAAAGCTTCTACAATAGCGTTGTATACAGGAATAGACGTTGGAAGAATTACTTGAAAAGACATTAATATAAGAGTATAAACACCAATAAACAACCAAAAATCACCAGTATAGGTTTTTGCTTCTTTATCTGAATATGGAATTTCTTTCCATCTAGACACTAACAAATAAACACTTATAAGAACAAAAGAGAATAAATAAACAAGAAGTTGTCCGCTTAAACCAAGATCTGTGAAAGAGTGAACAGAACTATCTCCAAGAATTCCACTTCTCGTCAGAAACGTTGAGTATAAAATAAGAACAAAGCTTGTAATGCATAATATTAATGACATCTTATAATTTTGATTATTTTTTTGAGTTAAAATAATTGAATGGAGAGATGCAACTAAGAATAACCATGGGACGTAAACAGCATTCTCAACTGGGTCCCAATTCCAATATCCACCAAAATTTAATGTCTCATATGCCCAATATGCACCCATCATAATACCAACACCTAAAATAATTATAGAAACTATAAGCCATGTCTTTGCATATTTTATCCACGACTTATACTCCCTTAGGCGTAATGAAGAAATTGCATATGAAAAAGGGACTATACATACAGCAAAACCTAAGAATAGAGTTGGTGGGTGAATCACCATCCAGTAATTCTGAAGTAGGGGGTTAAGGCCTGAGCCATCTTCAGGAATATAACTTGGGTCTAATTGAAAAATTGGGGCAGATATAGCATCTCTCAAAAGTATAAAAGGAGAGCTGCCGATCTTTAAGTCATATATAACAACCCCTAATATCATAGAAGAAAGAATGAGCTGAGTAAAGCCAAGCACAATCATCAGAGAAGTGTTCCATTTAGAGTCAGGCTTTAATATAAAGTAAATTCCAATTATCGCATTCCAAAACATCCATAACAAAAAAGAGCCTTCTTGGCCTTCCCAAAATGAAGAAATCTTGAAATATATTGGCAGTAATGATGAGGAGTGTTGAAAAGCATAATAATATCTAAAATTATCAGATATAATTATATAATATAAAGTTATTATCACACTAAAAAGGAAAAAAGTATGAAGCCAGAATCCAATCTTACCAAATTTTATCCATAAAGTTTTATCTTTAGATTTTTCAGATATTAGATAGCTTACAAAAAAAACAAAAGAGAAAACAAAAGAAGATAAAACAAAGAGGTGGCCAATATTGCCTACAGTCAACATGGTGTTATATTTTTAAATCCTCCTCAGTATATTTAGATGGACATTTCAATAAAATCTCATTTGCAACAAACGTATTATTATCATAACCACCTATAACAACTACTTGTTCTGACATCAAAAAATCTGGTGGCATAGGTTCGCCATAAAAAACATTTTCTTTCTTACCATCCTCATCAATCATTTCAAAAGTGAAACTAAGCATATTTTCACCTTTAGTAATTCCTGATATTTTATTGTTTTTATCTTTATTTAATTTCCCTACAACATGGACCTTTGACATGCTTCCTGATTGGTACATATCCCTTGCCTTGTTAAATGTAACATAGGTGCTGGCATCTCCGAAAGTAGAAATGATGATAATAATTACTATGCTAATAAAAACAATAAATACTGCACTAGAGTTTTTCATTTTTCTTTTTCGATAGAATTTATCTTCTTTTCTAGTCTATACAAATATAAAAATAGACCTGAAATTATAATTAAAAAAATCAGAACAACAACATAAATTTTTCCTTGACTTCTAAGGATGTCAGCCATTGCGACATCTTGTAAAAGGAAAAACAAAATAACTATACAATTAACCATAATTAGTTTTTTAATTTTAAAATTCTAAGCCGTAGATCAGCAATCCAAATACCAAGTAAAATAAACCCAATAACTGCAGGATAAAAAACTATTCTAAGCTGCGAGTTAAGATCATATACATTAAAGCCTGGGTTACCTCCGTTTCCAGGATGAAGTGAATCTGTCATCCTTGGCAAAATAAAAATTAAAGGTATTAGCATTGAAAAAGCCAAAATATTATAAACAGAAGATATTTTGCCTTTTTTTGACTCATCTTCTACTGAGTTTCTTAATACGAAGTAACTAAAATAAATTAGTAAACCAACAGCAGAACCATTAAGCTTAGGGTCATTTGTCCAGTATGTCCCCCACGTATATTTAGCCCAAATCATTCCAGAAATAATTCCCAAAACCCCAAAGAAAACACCAATATTTGCATAATTATATGACTTTAAATCATAGGATAAGTCTCCGCTACTAATAAATCTATATGCATTTATAGAAGAAAGAAAAAGAAGAAAAATCATTGTAAACCACATTGGCACATGAAAATAAAGCACTCTAATTGTTTCATTTAGAATTGGTAGTCTAGGAACATCAAAAAGAATACCTGCCGAAACAGTATAAACTAAAAGAATTATGCAAATTGTCTTTAATATTTTCATATTTAATTTCTCCATAAAAACCCAAATAGTACTTTGGTTAGAGATACCAATATTATATTAAGCAAAATTAAAAGATAGATATCATCTTCTATAAGAATCCACGAAAATTCTGAAGAAGATACTTTACTTAATTTAATCAACAATAAAAAAATAGGTATTATAACAGGAAAACTCAGAACACTTATGAGAGCTGAATTCTTTTTTACCTGATGAGCTATTGCAGCAATTAATGTTAAACAATTAGATATACTAAGGGCACCTATAAATAAAAGGCTGAAAAAGAAAGGTAATGATGTTATATAATTACCTAGAAAAAATGTGAATAATCCAAATGTGAGAAAAGAAACAAATAAAATAAAAACAAAATTATAAATAAGCTTAGAAAAAATAAGTTCATCAGGACTCAACACATAATAGTAATAATAATTTCTATTACCAGATTCTTGAAAAAAACTTTTTGATACAGATGAAATAGAACTAAAAAGAATAATTATCCAAAAAATTGACACCCAGTGTTCTGAATTTAAAATCCCAACTGGCTGAAAGGATATATACACAATATATATAGAAGACACCACATATAGCGTGACAGAAAAAAGGAGATGACTCTGACTCATCTCAATTTTAAAGTCCTTCTGTAAAATTGATAATATTTTATTTATCATTGTCGTGCAAAATTAACATTATAACAACAAATGAATACATCAAAAAACTTATTTCCTCATAAACACTTTGTTGATGCAAAGCTTAGAAGAAAACTTATCAACCAAAAGCCAATGTTAATTTGGCTTTCAGGCCTTTCAGGATCTGGAAAATCAACCATTGCTAACGATCTTGAAAAAAAACTATATGAGAACGGGTTCCTTTCCTATCTACTTGACGGTGACAATATAAGAATTGGCCTAAACAAGGACTTAGGTTTCTCAGATGAAGATAGAAAGGAAAATATAAGGAGAATATCAGAAGTTTCAAGATTAATGTTAGACGCTGGTTTGATTGTTATAACAGCTTTTATATCTCCCTTTGAGGAGGAGAGAGAACTTGCAAAAAGTTTAGTCAAAGAAGAGAACTATTTCCTTGTTCATGTAGACTGTTCTGTGGAAAAATGTGAAGAAAGAGACGTTAAAGGACTTTATAAAAAAGCACGAAATGGAGAAATTAAAAACTTTACCGGGATAGATTCTCCTTACGAAATTCCTGATTCACCAAGTTTAATTGTTGATACTGAACAAGAAAATGTAGAACAGTCAGTTGACAAAATTTATAATGCAATTAAAAATAAAATAAAATAGTGCCAAATTATTCAAAAGAGTTACAGATAGCTTTAGAGGCAGCTGTAAAAGCAGGGGAGAATATAATGGAAGTGTATAATTCCACTGAGTCAATAAATTATGAGAGAAAAGCTGATGACTCTCCACTTACAATAGCAGATAAAAAATCACATAATACAATAATAGATTTTCTAAAAGATACTGACATTGATATTATTAGTGAAGAAAGCAAAAGTATAGAGTACCAAGAAAGAAAGAATTGGGAGGAGTATTGGCTTATTGACCCCTTGGATGGGACTAAAGAGTTCATAAAGAAAAACGGAGAGTTTACAGTTAATATTGCTCTAATAAAAAATAACAAACCTCATTTAGGTATTGTTTACTGCCCTGTAAAGAAGATACTTTATTGGAATGATAACGATAAAAAAGTCTTTAAAAGAGAGAAAGAAGAAACACGTGAAATAAAAAAAAGAAAGCCTATTAATGAAAATGAAGAGGGGTTGAGGGTTGTTGTTTCTAGGTCTCATATGAGTGAAGAAACTTCTGAGTATATAAATAAATTAACAAGACCTGAACTTATATC
>CERV01026949.1_pt1 | contig 15407 bp, 20 predicted proteins | sample 530871 | NCBI WGS metagenome assembly CERV01 (sample SAMEA2621045, study PRJEB7988) | marine metagenome | biome: marine biome (ENVO:00000447); feature: deep chlorophyll maximum layer (ENVO:xxxxxxxx); material: "saline water (ENVO:00002010), including plankton (ENVO:xxxxxxxx)" | depth 50 m
TAATTCCGACATCCACAAGATGTACGTGATGACGCAGTTCAACAGTGCATCACTCAATCGTCACTTAAGCCAAACATTCAATCTTTCGAATTCCTTCGGCGGGGGATTCGTCGAAGTCCTTGCCGCTCAACAAACTCCTGACAGTCCTTCTTGGTTCGAAGGCACTGCCGATGCTGTTCGCAAATATCAGTGGCTTTTTCAGGAATGGGATGTTGATGAGTATTTGATCCTTTCCGGGGACCAGCTGTACCGCATGGATTACAGCTTGTTTCTTGAACACCACAGACGTACTGGTGCCAATCTCACCGTTGCAGCTCTTCCCGTTGATGCAAAGCAGGCTGAAGCATTTGGTTTGATGCGGACCGATGGTGATGGAAACATTCAAGAGTTCCGTGAGAAGCCCAAGGGTGATTCCTTGCGTGAAATGGCCGTCGATACCTCACGCTTTGGTTTAACTCCTGAATCCGCACAGGAGCGACCCTATTTGGCGTCCATGGGGATTTATGTGTTTAGTCGCGACACCCTTTTCGATCTACTTGATAAGCACCCCGACCACAAGGACTTTGGAAAAGAAATCATTCCCGAGGCTCTGCAGCGTGGCGACAAGCTACAAAGTTATGTCTTTGATGACTATTGGGAAGATATCGGAACGATCGGTGCTTTTTACGAGGCCAATCTCGCCTTGACTCAGCAACCTACCCCTCCCTTTAGTTTTTATGATGAGAAATTTCCGATTTATACACGTCCTCGCTACTTGCCCCCTAGCAAATTAGTCGACGCTCAAATCGTCAATTCAATTGTTGGTGAAGGCTCAATCCTTAAATCTTGCAGCATTAATCATTGTGTATTAGGCGTTCGGAGCCGTGTGGAAACGGACGTAGTGTTGCAAGACACCCTGGTGATGGGTGCCGATTTCTTTGAATCGAATGAGGAGCGCGAAGCCATCCGTCAGAAGGGTGGGATTCCTGTTGGTGTGGGACCTGGCACAACTGTGAAACGGGCAATCCTCGACAAGAACACCCGAATCGGATCCAACGTCTCGATTATCAACAAAGACAATGTTGAGGAGGCTGATCGTTCTGAGCTCGGCTTCTATATCCGCAATGGAATTGTCGTTGTTCAGAAGAACGCCACGATCCAGGATGGAACCGTGATTTGATCCCGTTGTTGTGATCTGGAGTGAGAGGAGATCCATCCTCCATCCCTGACACAACCCACGGAATGTGCAGCGGACTACCGACTAGATGCTCACACTGGCATCAGTCGTCGACGGCCCTCAGAGCATGACCAAATCCCACTTCGGTTTAATCGGTCTCGGTGTTATGGGCGAAAACCTCGTCCTTAATGCCGAGCGCAATGGTTTTTCAAGCGTTGTATACAACCGCACGTATTCCAAAACTGAGGATTTTTTAAAGGGGCAAGGCGCCGGTAAAAACATTCAAGGAGCGACTGATCTTCAAGATTTCGTCGAAAAGCTTGAACGTCCACGTCGAATTTTGATGATGGTGAAGGCGGGTCCTGCAGTGGATGCCGTTGTGGACCAGCTGTCCCCCTATTTGGAGGAGGGTGATCTCTTAATTGATGGCGGTAACTCCGATTATCAAGACACTGAGCGCCGCGTAAAGCAGCTGGAGAGCAAGAGCTTTGGCTTTATCGGTATGGGTGTTTCCGGTGGTGCCAAAGGGGCCCTTGAAGGGCCGAGCATGATGCCCGGTGGCACCAAAGCCTCCTATGACGCGATTGAGAGCCTCGTGACCAAGATGGCCGCTCAGGTTGAAGATGGGCCATGTGTGACCTACATCGGACCCGGTGGCTCAGGTCATTTGGTGAAAACCGTTCACAACGGTATTGAGTACGGCATCGAGCAGATTTTGGCCGAGGCCTACGACTTGATGAAGCGCGTCAAAGGGATGAACGGAGACCAAATGGCCGATGTTTTTGGCCAGTGGAATTCCACTGAAGAGTTGGCTTCCTATTTGGTGGAAATCACCGAGATCTGTTTGCGTACCAAAGATCCAAAGGATGGCGGTGACTTGGTTGAAAAGATCATGGATCAAGCCGGACAAAAAGGCACAGGTCTTTGGACTGTGGTGACTGCGTTGCAGATGGGAGCCTCTGTTCCAACGATTTATGCCTCCCTCAATGGCCGGGTGATGAGCTCGATGAAGCCTCAGCGCGTCAAAGCGGAGGAGCTTCTCAAAGGTCCGTCGATCAAAGATTTCGACCTTGGTCAGCCTGCGGATGGAATGTCTCCACTCATGGATGCGGTGGTTCTGAGCTGTGTGGCCAGTTATGCCCAGGGTATGGAGCTCTTGCGTATTGCTTCCAACGACCTGGATTACGCCTTAGATATGCCGTCTATCGCGCAGATTTGGAAAGGCGGCTGCATCATCCGCTCGCGTCTCCTGAAGCGCATTCAAGACGCGTTTAACGCCGACCCCCAGCTTGAAAATTTGATGGTCGACCCCTGGTTTGCTGAGCAAGTCAACCGTCGTTTGCCCGGATTAGCGCAGGTGGTGGCGGGTGCCGCAGAGGCGGGGATTCCTGTGCCCTGTTTTAGCAGCACCCTTGATTACATCAACAGCTACCGCACAGGTCGTTTGCCCCAAAACCTTGTGCAAGCCATGCGCGACTGCTTCGGCTCCCACACCTACAAAAGGATCGATCAAGAGGGAAGCTTCCACACCGAGTGGTTGGATTGAGCGGCTGATCGATGACGAATTACCGCATTGTTCGAGCTAGTGATTCTGAAGATCTTGCTCGCCAGGCCTCTCAGACCATTGCCGCTCAGATCGCCCTGACTCTCGATCAACGCGATCGCTGCCAGATTGCTCTTTCTGGTGGATCAACCCCGAGCAAGGCGTATGCCTTGCTCGGGCAAGAACATCTGCCTTGGGACAGGGTTGATGTTGTTCTTGGGGATGAACGTTGGGTTTCAGCTGACGACGACTCAAGCAATGCCCGCATGCTTCGACAAACCTTGCTGGCTACGGGCCGCCCTGCATCCGTAGCGGCCTTTCATCCGGTGCCCACCGTGGAGCTTGCGAATGCTGAGGCGAGTGCCTTGGCCATGGCCGATTTGGTGTCAAGTTTGTGTCCGGCCAGCCCGCCGATTTTTGATGTGATGCTGTTGGGTCTTGGCGATGATGGCCACACCGCATCCCTCTTTCCGGGTACAGAAGCGCCCGGTGTAACCGACCAATGGGCCACTGTAGGACGGGGAAAAGGTCTTGATCGCATCACCCTCACAGCACCAGTGCTCAGCGCAGCCCGCCAGGTGATCTTCCTGGTGAGCGGTGCCAACAAACAAGAAGCGCTTCAACGACTCGTGGATCCAACGGAATCTTCAGAGCGAACTCCCGCTCGACTGGTTCAACCTGCTAGTGATGTGCTGATCATCGCCGATCAGGATGCAACCGCCAGCCTCTGACTACGTCCTTTTCCAAGGCAGCGATTTCGCTGAATGGGCCAGCTTGAACGACACCATCATGGGAGGAAGTTCCCGTGCAGGTTGTCGTAACACTGCCGATGGTCTTTTGCTCGAGGGGAAGCTCGTCGAAGCGGGGGGGGGATTCGTGAGTTGTCGATCACCGCGCTTGCAGCCTCCCCTCGACCTCTCCCCATACTCTGCCCTTCAAATCGATGTGGATGGAGAAGGTCGGACTCTCAAAATCGCGCTTGGTTGCAGAGATGGCGCCATGGGACTCACTGAATTAATCCCTGGTGGTGTGCGTTGGGTGATTGATGTTCCAACGCAAGCGGACGGAACAACTCGCCTCACCATTCCGTTTTCTGATCTACGTGCCACCATCCGCGCCAAACCTGTGGGGCTGCCTCTGAAGTTCGACACCAGCGGGATTACACGATTACAGGTGCTGCATTCCAAGTTTGGCGATGCCGGTGCCCTCAATCCTGGTTTCAGGCCAGGGGAGATTCGACTGTTAATTCGTTCGATCCGCGCGCTGCCATAACGCCATGGATCTTTTGATGCTGATTGCCAAGTCGGCGGATGTGTGTCTGAAGCCCTGGGTTCATGCGGTTGTACCCGTCGACCCCTCCGCTCTTACCGATCTGGATGAGCTCAATGTGCGGATCGAATGTCGCGATCCACAGGGAGAGCGCTGCCCTGAACGAGACTTAGAGCTCGAGATCTATCGCAGCGGCGACGACATTAATTTGATGCTGAGTTGGTCGGAGCAGCCGGAACGGCCGATGCTTTGGCAGGGCCGTCATCCTGTTTGGATGCATGGCGAAAATGGTCAACGGCTGTCAGCGCCCGAGGACGCAGGCCCCTTAGAAGCACTTGGACGTCGGCTGCATTCCCTTTTGCAGCCCAGTTAATTAATCCGGTTGATCGGTGACAGCTCCTTTGCTGGAGGTGGATACGAGGCGGGCATATTTACCCAGAATGCCAGTGGTGTAGCGAGGCTTCGGTTTCGACCATGCGGCACGTCGTTGGGCTAGTTCCGTTTCGTCGACGTTGAGTTGCAGCAGGAGTTGATTGGCATCCACGGTGATGCTGTCTCCCTCTCGGACGAGGCCAATCGTGCCACCAACAGCCGCTTCTGGAGCAACGTGACCCACCACGAGTCCGTAGGTACCACCGCTAAAGCGCCCATCGGTGATCAACGCCACTTTGTCGCCGAGTCCCTGGCCGACGATGGCTGAGGTGGGAGCCAACATTTCCCGCATGCCAGGCCCACCTACAGGACCTTCGTAGCGGATTACAACGACGTCCCCGGCATTGATCTTTTTCTGAAGGATGGCGGCCAGACAGTCTTCCTCACTTTCAAACACGCGAGCCGGACCCGTCAGTACAGGGGTTTTGACGCCGCTGATTTTGGCCACACTGCCCTCGAGGGCCAAATTCCCCTTGAGGATGGCGAGGTGTCCCTTGCTGTACATCGGATGGCTCAGAGGTCGGATCACTTCCTGGCCTGCAGGCGGAGCCGAGGGCACATCTGCCAACAATGCGCTGAGGCTTTTGCCTTCTACTGTTTGACAATCGCCGTGAAGCAATCCGGCATCAAGCAGCAACTTCATCACTTGAGGGATGCCTCCGGCGTTGTGGAGGTCGACTGTCACGAACCGACCGCTTGGTTTGAGATCACAAATCACTGGAACGCGCTGACGAATACGTTCAAAGTCGTCGATGCTCAAATCAACTCCTGCTGTGCGAGCAATCGCGAGCAAATGCAAAACAGCATTGGTGGATCCACCAACCGCCATGATCACGCTGATGGCGTTTTCGAAGGCTTTTTTTGTAAGGAGATCCAGTGGCCGGATGTTGGCTTTTACGGCATCCACCAACACCTCTGCTGATCGAGCCGCGCTGTCGGCTTTTTCCTGATCCTCCGCCGCCATGGTGGAGCTGTAAGGGAGGCTTAACCCCATCGTTTCGATGGCTGCACTCATCGTGTTGGCGGTAAACATGCCGCCGCAACTTCCTGCACCAGGGCAGGCGTTTTTTTCTACAGCCGTGAGTTGTTCCTCATCGATTTTGCCGCTGGTGATTTGACCGACGGCTTCAAATGCACTCACCACAGTGAGATCACAGCCGCCCAATTTTCCCGGCTTAATCGTTCCCCCATAAACAAACACGGAGGGGATATTCATCCGTGCCATGGCCAACATCGCACCAGGCATATTTTTGTCGCAGCCACCAACGGCCAAGACCCCATCCATGCTTTGACCGTTGCAGGCCGTTTCGATGGCATCTGCAATGACTTCTCGGCTAACAAGGGAATATTTCATCCCTTCAGTTCCCATTGAGATTCCATCACTCACGGTGATGGTGCCAAACATTTGAGGCATTCCACCGGCCAGGCGGGCCGCTTCTTCAGCACGTTTGGCTAAAACATCCAGGCCGATATTGCAGGGCGTAATCGTGCTAAATCCGTTGGCGATTCCCAGGATTGGTTTGCCAAAATCTGCGTCACCAAAACCAACGGCGCGGAGCATGGCGCGGTTGGGGGATCGCTGTATCCCTTTGGTAATGGCGTCGGATCGGAGCATGGAGAGAACTGGTCCTTCAGCACTCCCGCCAACCTACTGACGACTCAGTCGTTATTCCCGAGACCCTCGAGTTGTGCGCGAACACGAGCGATTTCGGCGTTGAGTTTTTCAACGCGTTCTTCGAGTTGACCATTCCCGGAGCTTTCAAAAACCTCAGATCCGTCCTGCATGCGGGGGGCGTAAAGCATTGCTTTTTGTCCACCAATGCGACGGCGACGATCAGCTTCGTTGAGCAACCACCAGGCAAGACCCGCTGCACCAATGACGGCACCAGTCACCAAAGTTGTGAATGTTCCTGAGCCGCTGTCGTGGTTCTGCACCATGGCCGAAACAATGGGTTGGAAAAATTATTTTTTAAATCTAGACACGCCCCTTGATCCTGAGGTTGAGCCTTTGCAGAGGGTCACCAATTCCTGGAATCGCGAGTCCGGATGCGTCGAGGCCCTCATCGATACATGTGGTGTAAATCGTGAGGTCCGGAACGGCTTCTCCAAGCGTCTTTAACCCCGGGCTGGCACAGAGAGCCGTTATCAATCGAATGCGATTGCCACTCACCTCCTGTTGTTGGAGCTCTTCAAGGAGTCGTAGCACCGCGTTTCCATCGGTGATTTGGTCGATAAAGAGCACCAACCCTGCGTTGGTTTCGATGCTGTCCGGTACGCCGTCGAGACAAAGCGATGCTTCGGGAAGCACTTGCCGCCCCCCTTGCCATAACTCCAAGCCCCCAGGCATGAGAGGCAAGGCCAGGAGGGGAGCTCTCGACTCCACTACCAGTCCTTCGGTGTTTCCATCGACTGTGGGGATGGACTCCCGACGATGCGGCAGCCAATCGCGCAGCGCTTCATAGGTGAGCCAGCGCCCTAGCTCTTGCATCGCTGTTGCGTACAACGCTGGTGGTGTCTCGCGGTGCCGCAGCATCGTGAGCCAGTGACCGATCAGCGGATGCGGTGGAACCACCACCCGAAGGCTCATGGCCATAAGCGACGCTCCGTAGGGAACTGCCATAACGTGAGCGCTCAAGTTACCCGTCCAGATGCAATCTCTCTTCCGCCCAGTCTCAGTTCTGGCGGCTGTGTTGATGGTTTTCACCACACTGCTCTGGACTGATCCTGTTGCTGCGATTACAGCTCCGGAGTTGCGAGGCAGCACCTCCTATCAAGAAATCACTAAGGACATGCATGGCATGGACTTGAAGGAGAAGGAGTTTCTTAAAGCAAATCTGCGCGATGTCGATCTCAGCGGAGCTGATTTACGGGGTGCTGTGATGAACACCACGCAGTTGCAAGGGGCGGATTTGCGGGATGCAGATCTGTCCGATGTTGTGGGTTTTGCAAGTCGGTTTGACGGTGCAGATCTTCGTGGGGCTGTTCTGACCAATGCAATGTTGATGCAAAGTCGTTTTACGGATGCACAGATTGAGGGGGCTGATTTCACCGATGCGGTGATCGACCTTCCACAACAAAGGGCTTTATGTAGCTCCGCTGCTGGCGTCAACCCCCAAAGTGGTGTCTCTACCCGTGAAAGTCTCGGGTGTCGTCCTTGAGTCATCGGTCATGGCGAATCGGCTTCCTGTCACGGTCATCACAGGGTTTCTTGGTGCTGGCAAAACCACCGTTTTGCGCCATCTGTTAACCAACAGCGGTCAGCGCTTGGCGGTGATGGTGAATGAGTTTGGAAGCGTTGGCTTGGATGGCGATCTGATTCGCAGTTGTGGTTTTTGCCCAGAAGAGGAGGTTGAAAACCGCTTGGTCGAACTGAACAACGGCTGTCTTTGCTGCACGGTTCAGGACGACTTCCTTCCCACCATGGAGAAGCTCCTCGAGCGATCGGATCAATTGGATGGAATCGTCGTGGAAACGAGTGGCTTGGCTTTGCCACGTCCTCTGTTGCAAGCATTGGATTGGCCCGAGATTCGCAGTCGTGTGCACGTCAACGGTGTCGTCACCTTGGTGGATGGTGAAGCCCTTTCTGAGGGGAGTCCTGTCGCCGATCGAGAAGCGCTTGAACGTCAACGGGCGGAGGACCCAAGTCTCGATCACATCACGGCCATCGATGAATTGTTTCAGGATCAATTGCAAGCAGCGGATCTCGTGCTGATTAGCCGTGCCGACACGTTGTCGGCGACGACCCTTGCGTCTGTTCAAGCCGCGATTGCACCGAAGGTGAGGCCTGGAACCACCCTGTTACCGGTGGCGAATGGTGCCTTGGATTCATCGGTTGTCTTGGGCATTGAGCACCACTCCGCGGCCCATTCCCACGGTGCTCATCACGATCACGATCATGGGCATGATCACCACGACGACCACGACCTCCACCACCATGACCACCAACACCATGACCACAGCCATGTCGAGGTGATCGGACAAGGTGTGCGATTGGAGGGGGATTGGGATCGGAAGGCGTTAGAAGCTCTGCTGCCAGAGTTGGTGCGTGCTCACCAAGTGATTCGCCTGAAGGGTCGCGTGTGGCTAACGGGTAAGGCCCTCCCCCTTCAGCTGCAAATGGTCGGGCCTCGACTAAACAGTTGGTTTGAAGCAGCGCCTCAGGATGCTTGGCGTCCCACCTCAGGAAGCGGCGTTGATTTGGTTGTTCTTGCTTTGAATGATGCGGCGAGTTCTGCGCTCGAATCAGAGCTTCAAAGGCTGCTTAAAGCCACGCCGAATACGGCGAAGAGTCCAGCAACAATCCCCTGCCATTGAAGTGATTCCCCCTCCAAACGATGGAGAAATAGGGCCATCACCGGCGCCGTACTCATCAGGGTGATTCCCTGGCCAACGGGTAGGGATTGAAAGACAACCTGCTGAAGAACGATGCCGAGGTTGGTGCCCAACAGAGTCGCTAGGACGACCCTCGGCATCACACCGATCGGCAACTGTTGTGGGAGTAACCGTCCACGCAGCAATGGAAGCAATCCAAGCCATCCCCCCAACAAACGAATGCCGGCCGATTGCATTGGTGAAAGGGCACTCGTGATCAGGACATGCCGTGACAGAAAAGCACCGCTCAGTCCACACATCACTGCAAGCACGCACAGCAAAAGACCCAATGCCGTGCCGTTGGTTGCGAACGACGCCTTGGGTTGCTTCGCGACCAGAACAACAGCACAACTCACAAGCAAAGCCCCCGCCCAGGCTGCTGGTCGAACCGTGTCTCCCATCATTAAGACGCCGCCAAAGCTGGCCAATACCGGTCCAATGGCTTCAACAGTGAGAGCCCGTTGCGTTCCCAGCCGTCGTAATCCGCCGAGGTAAAAACTGTCGCCCGCCGCAATCCCAATTAATCCGCTGAGCAGCAGTACGCCGATGGCGCCGCCTTGATCTGTCCAAGGAAGGCTGATCAAAAAGGGCAGGAAGAACAGGAGTGCTAGCCCGTTCTTCAGGCCGTTGAGTTCGATGGCCGTCCCGAATGGGGATAAAGAGCGCCAGAGGGCACTGGCCGTTGTCCATGCCATGGCTGCAGCAAGGGCAGCTTGATGTCCGATCAACAAGGGCCGATACCCCTCAGGCAGGTCATTGCAAACTGCTGTTGATGAGGTCTTCGCTCAGCGTCCAAAGAGTGTGCGCCCTTTCAAGGTCGGTTGCTTCTGGCGAAGGTTCAGTCGATTCAAAGATGTGCCTCCCAGGTGCCACGACGTGATTGCTCAGATAGCGCATCCCGGTTGCATCGTGTTGACCCAGCACCAGGGAAACAAGATGATCTCCAGCTCGTTCAGGATCCTCGGTGAGGCGAAAGAGATCCCTTGCGATGAAGCCAAAGACAGCTTGCCCCCAAGGGTTGGCTTTCCGACTTTCGCGGAAAAATCCATCCTTAGTACGTGGGATAACGAGGCCTGGACTCCAGCAAATCACGGGTAGTTGTGGTTGTTGCTGGGATAGTTCAAGCCCCATCAGCAGATTGCATAATTTGCTGTCTTTGTATGCCTTGTCAGCACTAAAGGGGCTGGTGCCATCCACCATGGCCGCCCCTTTCCCTTGATCAAGTCCCGCGAGGGTGCCAAGCCCAGCCGGCTGACCGACCCGACCACCTCCTGTCGTGGGGTTATGCACCTCGGATGCCGTAATCACCACACGCGGCGTCGGACTGTCTTGCAAGAGCGGTAAGACCAGCTGAAGAAGACACTGGTGCGCCAGGTGATTCACAGCCCAGGTGAGTTCAAATCCCTGATGGCTCCAACGGGGTCGATCGACACCGGCGTACTGAAGACCAGCATTTAAAACAAGAACATCAAATTGCTGGCCATCCACACAAAGCTGATGAGCCATGGTCTTAACAGCGTGCAGATCTGAGAGATCTGCAATCACGATTTGGCTCGGCGCTTGAATCCAACTCAAGCTCTGCTCAGCGCGTTCACGACTTCTGCAGACGACTGTCAGGGCATGCCCGCAAGCCTGGAGGTGGCGTGCCGCGACTTCACCGATGCCACTGTTGGCACCCGTCATCAAAATTCGCAGCGGCTTCGTTGTGGGCATGCAGCTACTGAATGATAGGTATTACTAGTTTTTCATGTCTAGGTTGAGGCAGGTGGTTGTATTTCTCTCTCTTGATTGTTTTCCTAACAGCTCGACTTGTTAAGACTTTTAGTTATTCTTGTCTGTTAATTAACGAGGTAATGTCTAGAGGATCAAATAGGTCCAAGACATCAAGGATCAACAACACCAGTACGAGCTCCTCGAACTACAACAGCTTCAAAGGATGGAGAGGCCTCCACCAGCTTCCACCTATTCATTCATCAATAGGAGGTAGGACTGATGGGAGGAGTATGAGGGTAATCGATAATATTGTTTAACTTTCTCGCAAAGCTCTAGTGATGAAACATTCTGTTCTGCCTTTTGTTCTACTCAGCATTGGCCTGTTCGGGCCTGTCAGCGTCCAAGCCCATTCAGGTGAGGAGTCGTCCGCCATTGGTACGGCAACCGGTCAGCATGGACTTCTCTGTCAGATGCTTGCCGCTGATTTAATCACGCCTGCGGCAGCGAATAAGGCTGTGTTCATGATCATTAAGGTTAACCAACAATCGGCTGAAAGTTTCACGGTAGAACAATTCCGCCTGATGAAGAAAGCATTTAATTTTGGCTGGGATTTTATTGGTCCCAGCGTCAAACAGTTACATCCTGCATGTCCATTAGGCCCAAAACCAATGCTATGAATCTCAACAGGGTGTCTTTTAAATGTCATAAAATATCAGTCTTATAAGGCACAAATCTAACCTGTAATTGAGTTGTAAAGTAGTTGGTAAATGTAGAGCTCGCACTCCCGCTCACTCACAATGTAGAGACGCTGATTAATGGGATCGAAAGCAATTCCTTCAGGTTTGGCAACGCGTTTGGATTGAATTTGTGGATCACGGGGAAGATCCAGGCGGTTTAAAACCTTCTTTTTATTCCAGTCAAAATTAAATAGACATTCTCCTTTATCACTTGTGATCCAAATCGTATCCCTCGAATGGTCGTAACTTAATCCGGAAAAGTCGAGTTTTTCGAAATTAATCCTGGGATGCTTAAAGCCATATTTATCGCTTAACTTGCAAAAGCTGATGATTGTTTTGCATTCTGAGTCGAGTTCGATGAGCAGACCTGGGTCTCCCTCCTTGGCGACAAATATATGGTTATTGTTGAAATTAATGGTAATTCCCTCTAGTCCTTTGTTTTGATTTCTACGATTAAAATAAGTAGAAATTTGATCATAGTTGTTCAGTGTGGCCAGGGGAGTTCGCTGGAATTCTTTCCTGCTGGCAATGTCAAAATGAATGATTGAATTTGATTGTTCTTGAACGGCGAGTATCGTTTTGTCATCTGCCGTAACTGCAAGACCCTCTAAATCTTTAACGTCAACCAGAAATGACGAGTCAGGGATGATTCTACCCTCAAGGTCTAAATTAAAAATAATCTTTGTATCGTCACTAACAGTATACAGGCTGGATCCTTGTCGATTCACTGTAAGACCTGATGGTTCATTAAGGCCGCTAGCCGTATCTTTAATTGGGTGATGTTCAAGCAGTTCGAGCTGTAGCTCTCGAGTCATCGTCAAAACTGCAGTATTTTTAAATATTACGGCCATGCTTGCAAGAAATTTACCTGCTTGGGACGGCAGAATGATGAAACGAGTTCGTCGGAAGGATGCATGCAAGCACTCACTGTTTACTGCGGTTCTTATTCAGGAAATAGTCAGTGTTATACAGAAGCCGCCCAACGGCTTGGCAGCTGTCTTGCTGAGAGGAGGATTACCCTCGTTTATGGGGGTGCTCAAGTTGGACTGATGGGAATATTGGCCGATTCAGTTCTCGGGTCTGGTGGTCAAGTTGTTGGAATTATTCCCCAACCACTGAATCAGCCCAACCTTGTCCATCAAGGACTCACACGGTTAGAGGTGGTGGATTCACTCCATGAACGTAAGTCTCGGATGTTGGCGCTTGGTGATGGTTTGATGGCCTTGCCTGGCGGCTTTGGCACGTTGGAAGAGCTTTTTGAAGCCCTTGCGTGGTGTCAATTGAAGTTGCATCAAAAGCCATGTGGAGTTCTGAATGTAAACGGCTACTACGACGGATTGATGTCGTTTCTAGATCGAGCAACACAACAGGAGTTTTTGACGTTTCAAAATCGCAATTTGTTGCTTCATGCTGCAACGCCTGAAGATCTACTCGCCTTGATGTTGAAGCCAAACGATGACTAAAGTAATTCTGGTGAGCGGTTCTAGTCGTGGAATCGGACGCTCAATTGCGGAGCGATTGCTCTCCGATAACTATCAACTCAGCTTGGGAGTTCGAAACCCAGAGACCCTCAATGGGACCTCCCTCGATAGTGATCATGTGCTCCGTCATTCCTATGAAGCACAGGATCCTGAAAGCGCATCGGCTTGGGTCAAAGCGACACTTACAAGATGGGGGCGGATCGATGGACTCATTCATTGTGCTGGCATTCTTCGTACCACTCCACTTCTGTTTGGTGATGGTGAAGAAGAAGACCTTGATGAACTATGGAATGTGAATGTGATGGGGCCTTGGAGGTTGACGAAGGCTGCATGGCCGGCGTTGTGTCGATCCGGCGAGGGTCGTGTACAAGTTTTGGTGTCGATGAGTGGTAAAAGAGTCAAGGGTCAGATGGCTGGATATCCCATCAGCAAATTTGCTCTGATGGGTCTGTGTCAGAGCATGCGAAACACGGGCTGGGATCAAGGAATTCGTGTAACGGCCTTGTGCCCGAGTTGGGTCAATACAGAAATGGCTCGTGACATCAGTCATGTGTTACCAGAAGAGATGACGCAACCCTCCGATCTTGCGGCTCTCTCCAGCCAACTGTTGGCACTACCCAATGCAGCAATCCCCTTTGAAGTGGCATTGAATTGTGCTTTAGAACGTTGAGCTAAGGGACGCGTTGCGCTGCGATGTTCAAAGCCGTTTCGTCTTTGGTTGCTTGGAATGAAATGTGGCTATGCATGAACTGGTACGACACGCCTCCATGTGCCTCCTGGCTGCTCTGGGTTTACTTGCTCCCCGTTTGATACTGGTTTTGATGTGGTTGCTGAACAGCAGTTTTGTACTTCTGCCATTTGAGGGATTTGGAGTCCCAAACCCTGTGATTCCATTAGCGGGATTGATCTTGCTCCCCACAACAACGTTGGGCGTTTGTTGGGCCTCAGCATCTTTTGAAGGTGTTTCTTCGTTTAGTGGGATGTTGATTATTGCTATTGGAGTGATTATTGATCTTGGTTTACTTGGAAACGGGAGGGGTGTCGCTAAGCATTAAAAATCACTGAGACACCTTAATTTATTGATTGATATACAGGCTTTCTATGACGCAAAATTGTCCAATCTGTGACCTTCATCATGATGTTAGTCAACAACAAAAATATGAAATTTATCGGGACGATCTCTGGGTCTTGCGTCACCATCCTTCACCATCACCGCTTGTTGGGTGGTTGCTTTTGGATTCGTTACGACATTGTTCAGGACCCATCGATTTTTCTGTCAATGAAGCCACAAATTGGGGATTAGCAGTTCAAGATGCTTGTCGTTTGGTTAAACGACTAACCCAGTGCGATCGGGTTTATTCAATTGCCTTTGGCGAAGGAGCTCAGCACCTCCACCTTCATCTCATACCTCGATTAATTATCAATCCAGCGACTAAAGCTTGGTCCGTGGCTGACCATTATCGGTCTGTTGAGTCTAATAAAACCAAGCACGTTTCTGACGATCATGTCAATGAGTTTGTATTTAAGGCTCGACAACTAAAAGGCACAGTTCTTTACTACTCATAGATTTGTTGATGTAAGGTTTGAATCGCAATTGTGTCGAGGTCGCCAACGGGCCAGCTTAATTTTATAAGTTGCTGTACTAAGTAGCAGCTAGATACAAAACAACTTTCGTTATAAGTTTCATGGATGTTAAAGTCCTTTAGCGTATGCAAGAGTAATCGGTGCTCTCTTTTTGTTCCGCGACGATTGCCCGTAATAAAAAAATGGCGTTGTTTAAGGCTCAGTTGATCCGTTACTAAGTTTTCGCTGTAACCAATCAAAATCGTGCGGTCAATCTCACGATATGCGGTAAACAGTTGTCCGTTGGGTCTTAGTTCCAGTGTTTGTACATGTTCCGTCAGGTTGATAACCACGTCCATGGTTAAACCCTGGAGGGCTTGTTCAAGCAGAGCAAGATCAGTTGTCATGGCCCCCCAATGGCAAGACGTTCATCACAGGACGACTCGTAATGACGGATTGCAGCGCCAGGAATGGATCCATTGCTTTTGAGTTGGCGCACTGAATATTCAACGCACTGGAGCACAACACTCGTGAGTTCACGGCCTTCGCATATGGCCCAGCTCCGCAATAAAACATGAAGGCTCGGCGGCACAGAGACCGTCAGCTTCACCTGATTTTCTCGGGTGGTCGTTTTGACCATGGCAGGCGCCTTTTTGGCCAGCGTAACGTGATTTTCGCCCTACAGCAACTTAGGAGTAGCCACGAAGCATCCAGGGAGTAGCTTAAGGGTGTATTGCTTGCTGAACAATGGACGCTCGACGGGCAATAAAAAACCAGGACCATTCAATGATCCTGGACGCAAAAATCAGTTGGTCCGAGCCGTGAGGTTTAGGGCTGTAATCGACTTGTGTTACGCAGCGCGCTTGTCATCGCCATACCAAATGCCACGTCTGCTGTCGGGAAGCCGCTCGACGGCTCTCTCATAGCGTTGTCGGCAATTGCGTTGGCGAAGATGTTCCTCTGCTTCCTGAAGGAGTTGGGCTATTCGTGCCTCTGACATACAACGCGAGTTGGGCCCTCTAATTCAGATGCAGGACTACAGCTTCATCAACCCCTTGGCCTGATTATTGAGTATTTATACTTGGCTTGGTGGCAGAGATCGGTGCGCACCGGATCGTCCTTGGAGTTGACGAGCATCAGTT
>CERV01044624.1_pt1 | contig 15395 bp, 17 predicted proteins | sample 530871 | NCBI WGS metagenome assembly CERV01 (sample SAMEA2621045, study PRJEB7988) | marine metagenome | biome: marine biome (ENVO:00000447); feature: deep chlorophyll maximum layer (ENVO:xxxxxxxx); material: "saline water (ENVO:00002010), including plankton (ENVO:xxxxxxxx)" | depth 50 m
AATTTATAATATTTATTTTCGAGACGCCAATATAATTACATTTCTTTTTCAGCTTTTAATTGCAACCCATCAATAAATTGACCATGATCTATTTCAGAAGAATTAATATATACTACTCCATCTTCATTGTGCGGATTGAGCAATACTGAATGAGCTGACTTAAGACCTCCTAGCCACCATCTTGCATCTTGTATATAAATAAAATCTCCTGGATTTGCTTTCATTTTACCCATGTCATTTTTAGAGAATTGAATACCATCTCTTTCTTCTTTGCTTTGCTTCCAATTAACTATGACTTTTTCCCCAATTTCTTCATTTGGCTGAGATCCTTTATAAAGCTCTTTGAGTTTTCCTGCATCAAAGATTGTTAATCCCTTTAACTTTTTATCTGATTCAGGTTTCGTAAAAAGAGATACTGCTATTCCAACTCCAGCACAAACTATAATATTATATAAAGCTCCGATATAGGAGTAGCCACGGTCAGGTCTTAATTCAATTCCATGAGCAAAAGGAGAAATTAATTGTGGGTAGAACTGGCCCAATATCATTAAAAAAGAACCCCCAATAAATGTCGCAATGATTCCAGCAGTCGTAAATCTTTTCCAGAAAATTCCTAAGAATACTCCCACTGCAAGAGGTGGTGTAAAAGTTGAGTGGAACCATCCATTTGCTTCATATATGGAGTCAAAGGTATTGAAAAAAGGTACCATGGCAACTGCAACTATTTTTACTCCTAAGGATGTCCATCGTGCAAATTCAAGCTGCTCTTTATCACTGCGTTTCTTTTTTGAAAGAGGTTTATAGATATCATTAACAATAATTGCAGATGAAGCGTTCACAAGAGTATCTGAGGTAGACATCAATGCAGCACATAATGCAGCAATTATGAAACCAAAGACACCTGGCGATGATATAACATTTGTTACAGCAACGAATACATCATTCGATGCCATATCTACTGGAAGTGTTCCAGGAACTGCATTGGTTATTGCCCTGCCTATCCATCCTGCGTTTGAAACAACAATTGCAGATATTGGCAATATTACTAAGGCATTAAAAGCTACTGCTTTTCTACCATCGTTTACGCTTCGCGCAGCCATAAATCGCATAATTAAGCCTTGGTTTAAAAATAAAAACCCTACAGATCCAGCAATACCGTCCTGCCAAAAAATTCCTACAAAGTTAAAATCGGGTGGTTTGTTAAAATGGGCTAAGGGAAGTTTTTCTGCTGGAGATAAATTCATCCAGAAAGCCTGTAGCCCTGAAAAAGGGGTATTTTCCCCTAAAAACTGGATTCCTAGATAAAAAAGGAGCAGTCCTGCAAAGATTAATATAAAACCTTGTATCAGATCAGTAAAAATAACAGAAGTCTGTCCTCCAAAGTGCATATATATTGTTGTTGCGATTGCTATTAATACCACAGTTAACATCAATGGAATTCCGAAAATTCTGTACAGTGCTGTAGCTAGAGTAAGAAACTGAATAGCAATGTATCCAACCATAAAAACTAGGGTCATGAAAGTGGCTAAGTAACGAGCATTAGAATTAAATCTTCTTTCAAAATATTCGGGAATCGATTTTATCCTCATATAATATATTATTGGAAGCCATCCAAACATGAATAGCGGTACAAAGAACCAATCATTCATATAAGTCATTGTTGATGACAAACCATACTGATAAGCCTTAGTAGAATACTTTAGAAAGCTATGTGATCCAACTCCAGTTGCAACAATAGAAATTGCAATTAACCACCATGCGAACCTTCTTCCTCCAAAAAAATAATCTGACGTGGTTTTACTATATCGACCAAAATAAGCACCAAAACCCATAACCAAAGCAAAATAACCTATGATTATTATTCGATCAAGAGATGTTCCAATCATTAAATCCATTATTGACTTCCTATGGCTAAAATTATAAATGTGGCGTGTAATCCCGCCCAAAAGAAAAATCCATAGAATAGAACCCAAAGCCATTTTTTATGCCTTTTGTAGCTAGGCCTAAGTGCTTTGGTTTGAAGAATAAGTATTAATCCTACTATAAATACTATGCCACCAACTCCATATAAATAAATGAAAGGCAACCAAGTTCTAAAGAAATCCATATTATTTTAACCTATCATAATGCGGTTTTAAGCTATCGTATGTATCGAAAAGGCCATCCATAATTACCTTACTTTGACCTACTACAGGCATAAAATTTGTATCGCCTTCCCATCTTGGAACAAGGTGAAAATGTATATGCTCGGAGATTCCAGCGCCACCAGCTTTTCCTATATTTGCTCCAAAATTAAATCCATTAGGATTCATAATTGAATTTAGAATATTCATCGATACCTTTGAAAGATGCATTACCTCCGTTAATACGCTTGAGGACAAATCCGTTAATCTTTCAGTATGTTCATTTGAGCATATTAATAAATGTCCATTTGTGTAAGGATATAAATTCATCACAACAAAGGCTTCTTTCCCTTTATGGAGTATTAAAACGTCTCTTAGCTCACCATCGCTGATGTTTTTTGCACAAAAAACACAACCATCCTCTAAATTTTTTTTTCTTTTTAAATACTCCATTCTCCATGGAGCCCATAGATGATCCATTGCTTTTCTATTCTCCTAGCATAATAGTTTCAAATGGTTAATTATAACTTCTACAATAATTCTTGTTGAGTATTTGAAATATATTCTCTTAAAATGGGCTGAACAAAAATATTTTTCAGATTTAGTCTTGAAAATTCTCTAACTAAAACTGCTAATCTTTGATCGACTGGCTTAAGTTTATTTAAAACAATATATGCTTCATCGTTTACAGAACACATTCCGCCTTGAAAATCGCCTTTTCCTTGAACAATATTTATATTCATTTTTTCTGCAAGATCTTCAAATAAAACTAGCAGTTTATCTGGCTTTGTCTTGGACATAGACTTATAATAATTTTTTATTTTTTGAATCTTCAAGAAATTCGATCACCCTTTTCACCTCTTCAACGCGCGACCTTTCAACAACAAGTGTGGCATCATCTGTGCTTACAACAACCAAATCGCTTTGACCAACAATAGCTGTAAATTGGTTTTTTGATTCAATAAAATTATTGGAACCATCAATAACAACACCTTGACCACGAATAGCATTATTTTCTTTATTTTTTGGAGAAAGGTCAAAAATTGAATTCCAAGAACCGAGATCGTTCCAGTCAAATTCTGCTTTAACGACATAAATATTTTTAGTTTTTTCTAATAAACCATAATCAATAGAATCTGGCTCTATTCTAGTCCATAGACGAGAAAAGTCTTTATTATCCATAACTCGTTTTTCAATTTTTAGAAGCTGGGTATTTAACTCGGGCATATGTATACTTATTTCGCGAAAAAAAGATTCAACATTCCAAACAAACATTCCACCATTCCACAAAAAATCACCGCTTTTTAAAAAACGTGCGGCAAGTTTTTTGTGCGGTTTTTCCGCAAAGGTTTTAACTGTGAATGCGTTCAGGTGACTATCAGAGCTTTTTTTATTAAATTGAATATATCCATAACCCGTAGCAGGATAATGAGGCTGAATGCCTACCGTTACTAGCGCTTTCTTTTTAGTTGCAATTTGAATTGCAGACCTAACCGATTTAGAAAATTTTTGAGCTCCAACAATCAAATGATCAGCAGGGAAAACCCCCATGACAGCATCCGCGCGTTTTTGTTTTATGTGCAATGCTGCAAGACCAATTGCTGGAGCGGTATTTTTTGCGCTTGGCTCAACGATGATGTTTTTTGGCTTAACCCCAGATATTGTTTTTTTTATTTTACTTTCTAAATGTTTTCCAGTTATAATATACACGTCTTCAATATTTTTCATTTTTCTCAGACGATCAACGGTCATTTGTAGCATTGAATTCTCGCCTATAATATTCAATAGTTGCTTAGGGTGATCTTTTCGACTTGCGGGCCAAAACCTTGTACCCCTACCACCAGCTATTATTACTGCGAACATTTAACTCTCACTTCTCAATTTCAATTTTTCCTATATCTATTTCCCAATTTGCTCTAACATTAAAAGTATCAGAAGAAATAAAGAACCACTCGCTTTTTTCTAATGGATCTACAGATCCATAATTAAAACTCTTATCCCTGTTTAAGTCTTCAACGACCATTAATTCATACTTCCCTTCGGGCAACTCATTCAGATAGAATTCATTATTAGAATTTACATCAGAAATAAAAAACTCTGGATTATCATTAATTAATTTTAACTGGATCATTGTAGGGCTTGCTTTCCCTTCTATTGAACCTGTTAATGTTCCGTATCCAATCTTCTTTTTCGAAATTACATCGATATACTTAATAGAGTCAGGGAAAGATTTACCCTCAATTGGCTGTAAGTGTTTTGAAATTAACATTAACTTATAGTTTGTTTTTTCTTCCCATCCGCCCTCTGGAAGGAAAGTAAATTCTAAGGGATTAACCCATTTCATTTTAACTAAAACATTTTCTGAATCTGATACCATCTGAAAGGCAGAATCTGAAAATGACTCTATGGGTTTTGAAAATGTTATAAATAACAATGGGCCCCCTTTGTTATCTTTGCGTACAACTGATGATAAAGGAGGATTTGTTAGGTAAATATGTGATGAATCGGGTCTATTTGATACTCTAAAACTTATTTTACTATTATAAACTGAAGAGTCATTTTTGGGGATAATTTTTTCGATATTCAAATCTACGCGTCCATCTAGCAATGTATCATTTAAAGTAAGTAAAAATTTTGAACCATCATTGGAATCCTGGTAGAAATTTGGTGTAACATTAGTTGAGTCTGAATTAATAATACTAACGCCTTCAAAAGATACGTCAGACAATGCTTGATTAAAATGCATCCAGCCCCATTTGGGACCTTTCCATTCAACGTGAGTTAGTTTGATTTCTGGCGTCTCTCGCTTAACTAAAAACGGAATGTTTTTTATTACTTCATTTGAAGAAAGACTATAAACAATCTGAGGTCCTAATCCGTAAGCCATTCTCTCTGTATTTAGGGCAAGACCTGCAGCACTACTCTCAACAGCTAACGCTGTATATTTTCCGGTAGACAAAAAATTGAATTGAAAAAAACCTTTATCATCTGCTTGAGAAACATATAGGGGTTTTGAAAAAAATAAGGTGTCAATCAATGCTTCATTTATCTTCCACAAATGAACAGCAAATTTTTCATCTCCAAACACTCTTCCCATGATCTTTCCATCTTCAATTATACTGCCAGTGCTAAATGCAATTTGCTTTGATTGGTCAAGTGCGACATTTCTTTCATCGGTTAGGTTGCGATTTATCGAAATTATATAAGTTTGATCGGATAATAATTTTTCAGGGAAAAAAAGATGTACCTCATCATCTTTATATTGTAAATCTACAGGAGGATCAGGTTGTGGAGAAATGGAAATAGCCCTACCAATTGATTTCTTATCGATGTATTCAGAAAATTTTAATACAACCTTACCTCCTTTAAATTGTGTGCTTCCAGATTCAGGGATAGAGCCAATAAATTTTGGAGCAATTTCATCGTCTGGTCCTCCGCTAGGTGGCGCAATAGCCGCGCAAGAGTAAATAGCTAACCCAACAGTCAAGCTGCTTAGGAAATAAAATGTTTTTGTAATAATTGCTCTTTTCAAAAGTAAATTAAATTATTAATCAGAAGATAAATTTACAGGATTTCTTAATGAAATCGTATTATAATCATTATTCTAATGTCTGAATTAAAAAAACAAATCTATAAAGCGCAATGCATTGGAAATGTAGAGCCAATTGAATATATGGTTCCTTACCCGAACCTAAGAGCATTGATTGAAGGTCAAAATATTAAATACGGTAAAAAAATGGTCTACGCAGATCATGGATTAAGCTCAGATATAATTTATCGAATGGCTCAACAAGCCGCAAACCTGTTTTCATCTCTTGGCCTAAAACCGAATGAACGTGTAATGATAGAAACACTCCCATTCCCTGAATCTGAAATTGCAATACTTGGAGCATGGACGCTTGGATCCTCTTTGGTTTTTACAGGTGATAGTGATTTTGAAGGGGCAATTAAACACGCGAAACCCAATTTGGTTATCACTAAAGAAACGAAGCTACTAGAAAAAATTGAAAAATTTTCAGATGATTTTATTCCTAAGATTAAAGCATTTTTAGAAGACGAAGCTGTAGTTTTCTGGTCAAGTAATAAAGGTATTCGCTTGAGCCATTATAATATTTTAGTTAATGCGAATGGAATTCAGCATGCAGTTGATCTTTACGAGGATCATTTTTTTGATATTGAAATAGAGCCAAATTCTCTGCCGTGGGTAATTTTAAAAGTTGTGCTTCCGCTTTATAGCGGTGCTCCAATTTGCAAAGATAAAGCTGATATGTCTTTTGGTGAAAAGGATGCTGATTATATCATAAAGTATGCTTGGGATTCTATATCTGGCTCCTTACCAAATGAATTAAATGTATGCAATGAAAATAGTGGATTTATCAGCATCGATAGACAACCAATACATCTTACTGAGGTTGATGATCTTAACAAACCAACAGCTATTAACGGTCACTCTGTAATGATGGGATATTTAGATGAAAATGAGAATCAAAAAGTATTTAAAAATGGAAAGCTATTAATTAAAAGTTGATTTAATTAAGGCAGGTTTTCGTTTGCATACTTTAGCATCTTTTTCTGCATACTAAGCCATCCAAGTCTCGTCTCAATATTTACATATCTTACGCCCCACTTTAAAGCTGCCCACGATAAAGATCCATCATCATTTTCAGGATAACTTTCTTGAAGCACAACATTATATGGTGACCTAGAAAGTATGTCAAAATCTTCTCGATTCGTACAAAGAAAGAAATCACGCGGATTCTGATTTTTCTTAATTGAAACTGTATCGCTTTTAGAAATTTCCTGGTATACATTGTACCCTTTGAAATTATTGTGGAGTGCAATCAAAAGACCTCCATTTTGAGGGAAAATAGTATTTAAAAAACTTTCTCTGCTCTCCTCCAAGGCATTTAAAACAGATGATTTTTTTTTATTTGACCAATTGGGGTTATACTTATGGAGATTTTTTTTTGCTCCCTCAGATGAAAATATTCTGTTTGGATCTATCAGTCCACCTGCAACTACTACTTCTCTAGTTTCACTTTGAATAAAAAAAGCTTTTCCCTCTTTTGTGCTCATATGATCATTGAGGGCCATTTTTGCCGTTTTTTCATCGCCATGAAGCCAAATGTAGTGCCTATCAGACTTTCCTTTACGCATGATCTCAAAGGAAATCTCGCCAATCGAAATTTCATTAGCATTTAATAAATAAGATAAAAATAAAATTAGTTTAAACATTGCTCTGTTTAAAATTAAGAATAATCAGTTTGATGTAAAATATTATAAAAAATAAAGAGAGTTATACTCCAGTAAATATAAAAAATCCTAACATTACAGCGATTCCTGAACCAACTACCAAGGTTGGAGTAAAGCACTGTTTGTTCCGTAGTCTTTTGGTCTCTTTTCTGTAAATTGTTTTGTATTGCTTTTTTAGTTCAAGATCTAGGTCTTTATAATAATTACTTTCAGGATCAGCTACTCCCATATTTCCAGCAATCGCTACCCCCATTACCGGAAGCGTAATATATGGTGCAATCAAACAGGCACCAGTGCCAATTACCATATTGAATGATCTTTGATTCTTGTTTAATGCTTCATTCTTTGCTCTCATGGCAAGAGTTTGATAAGTAGTAGTATTCTTTGGTATGGCGCTATCCTTAACTATTGGAGCTCTAGTAGATCGTCTAGCGGACATTGGTACTCCACCAATTAACATAGATTTTATTTTATCTCTACCAATTGAAACCATACCTGCCATTTCAGATTCAACCATTATTTTTTCTTTGTCCTGACTTACCAACTTTCCCTGAACAATATCTCCACTAATAAGGATGACTTTTGCAGAAATACCTTCTTTCTTTATTTTTAAAGGTTTTCCGGTATTGGGATCGAATTTTTGGTCTATTTCCTCTCCAGTATTCGGATCAAACTTTTTTTGCTGAATCGGCTCACCGGTTACAGGGTTATATTGTACTTGCGCTGAAACACAAGCTACAAAAAAAATGAATATTGTTTTTTTAATCATAACTAAAATATTCTAGTTTTAGAATTCAAAAAACTCCCAATAAAAATCAATAAATGGCTGTTGAAAATGTACGCCAATTCTAAAATTATCAGTTGGTGCATATAACAATCCAAAATCAAAATCAAACATACTCTTCTTGCCTTTAATAGAGTCAATCGATAGTGGGGTTGAATCATCTGAACCAATATAATCTTGAAATGCATCTCCAGCATCCATGCTTCTATATCCGTTATCAATCCAAGTTGACGCTACAAACTTAAGGTCTTTCCTAAGATCGTAATCTAAACTTGCCCATAGCCTGTATGGGATTTTATAATTTTCTTCGTCAAACGTATAGCCTGTCTTAAGGTAGCCTTGAATATTATCTTGAAAAGCATTTGAAATTTTACCTCCGACAGTCCAACCAACTTTTCCTCGTCCTGTTGGATTGGTTCTGTGCGATGTGTAAACCAAATAGGCCTCAACATATACAGGATTTTCTTCAATATTAGGGTCTTTCATTACATCTTCTATTTCAAGATTTACGAGATTTATTGTAGTGTCTGACTTACCATCTACTTTAATAGCATGTGCATACTTTCCAATTGTTGACTTAACGGGATACGAGCGGTGAAACCCAAGACCAACCGACATACTGCTTTCTTTATCCGCTGACTTATTATGTCTAAACCTTAATCTTGGGTGGAGATTCAGGTCGCCGTTGAAATTTGATGCATATTTAGTTGTTAACATAAATCTGTCAGTTAACCCGTAACCTAAAGACATACCGCTCAAATAAAATGTGTTTGGAGCTAATAGATTAGCTGTTGGATCAAGAAAAACTGAAAGCAAGCTAGCCTCTCCAATATAAAAACGCTTTGTCATTTCTGTTTGAGGATCTCTAATTCCTCCATGGTATCTGCTCATCTTCTCTATATTTCTTTTATGAATAACAGCATCTCCGTATTGAGTTCGTATTGAAAATTCTTCTTGCGTTTCTTTAAGGACATGTCCAACAAATTTTTCACCTTTTTTATTAGTAATCTCTGCAGTTTCTGCAAGAAATTCATCTTTTGGAATTTTGAATTCACCCGATTCCGTAACCAGAGTGACTAAATCGTTATCCACTCCAGTAATTTCACCTTCACTGATCGATCCATCTTTAAAATGAAATCTTTTTTTCATTCCAACCTCTAAAATGCTCGCAGCAATTAAATCCTTGTTTTGCGCTGAACTTTGCTGGTTATTTGGTTGAATATTTTGAACTATTTGCTGTTGGGGATTTATATAGCCTAAAATCACATTTTTTGATAAAGTACCATCTTGAAAACTATTTATTATTTCCGCGCCTTCTGTTTGGGTTAATTGATATAAGGGCTTTTTATAACGTTTTTTTAAATAACTATCTAAATCATTTGCCGATAAGCCAGCGTCGCTCGATAAATTATTTATTGCCTTTTGTTGACCAAATAAAATAGTCTCATTTTGCGCTTGTAGAGAAAAACTGAACATTAAAATTACTAGCGCGCAGATTAACTGACTTCTATTCATTTTACCCTCCTTATATTTTTCATATGCTTTTTTTGTTTTGCAATTTCCTGAAAGACTGATCGCGGATTATTGTTTAATTTTTGACTTTGATTGGTAGAGGTATATTCTTTGCTGGTGTTGCTTTTTACCATAGATACATTTATTTCTGCCCAAAATGAATCAAATGTTCCGATTTCAACTCCATAGTCATTATACATTATTTCATCGCAATACCCAGATCCACCCATAGCATTATACTCTTCACACATATCTTGATACATACCAAGAGTTAACGAGTTTTCAGTAACCTTGATATTATTAAACACAGGGCCCCCATCGCATTCATCATCGTCCCCATCCAAACCACAATACTCCCATCCAAACAACGAATCGGGTGTAACAAACCAGCGAATATCACTCACCATACTATTTCCTTCGAATGCCTCTTCAACAATTCCTGTAAAGTCTGCATTTAATGTGAGTGTCAGCGCTGATGGAAGTCCGATATCATCATCCATCATTTTAATTGGTTGATTGGCTTGAATTTGTGTGCCAATTTCTTCTATAGTACCTGAAACTATGCTATATCGAGATGAATCGTAAACGGCATTACCGTTGATATAAATTTGTCTATACAACGTGTCCAATACGAAAACTGTATTCATTCCATTGTCACCTACTTCAATAGAATATTCATTATTTCCAGACATATTATAGAAATCATAATAGTCATTCATTGAATTCACATTAAGCTGAGAATAATCGTAGTCATCAAGTGATGATACGTAATCCGTAAGAACATAATTTGCTTCTGAAGGTAAATTTGTATCATAGGGTGTTGAGATCATAATAAATGTTCCATCCATAGTTTGATCAACATTAAAATCGGTCATAGAAAAAGAATCAACTGTCCCTTGATCTGAGTACAAGACCGCTCTTACCTCTCCATCCGCTTTACCTTCTCTGATATATTGTGTTTTATTAACCATCATATATATTCCACCTGAAGATTCTGTCATTGTCCATGTACCAACCAAAGGGCTTTTTTCGCTATCTTCGTCTTCGCATCCAATAACGAGCAGTAAGCTTAAAATAAAACTTAATTTTTTCATGAATTTTTTCCCTGTTAAGATAAATGTACTGTTAAATATTAAATCAAAACAACATTAATATCAATATATTATTCATTTTATTTGAATATAGTAAATTTTATATTTATATTATTCAGTAATCCTTAAGTTTTAATTTATATAATGAATAAAGCGCAAGAAATAATTAGCCGAGTTATGATAAAAAACGGCTACAGACATAAATACCAAGTAGCAGAATACTTTGGCGTAACTCCACAAGCAATCAGCACCTGGCTTACTAAGGGAGAGGTTCCATCAAAGCATCTGCTAAAAGTCCGTACTGAAATTCAACCCCCTAATATTCCTGATCCCCAAGAACCAAGCACTGAAGATCGTAAAACAGTGATCGATTATCTTATTAATGAAAATGTCAGACTGAAAAAAGAAATTTCTAATCTTAAATTAAAATTTAGTAAAATAAATACTGATTCAAATGATGATTTGCTTTCTAAATTAAACTCCCGCTCTCTAGTTCTTAAAGGAAGAGTTTCCGATGGAATGATAACAGATGTGGGAGGTGACTGGTATAAATTATTAGGATATCAGCAATCTGATCTTATAAATCACAAGTATGACGAAGGATTTATTCACAAAGAAGATACCTTTAAAATTCAGCAAAATCAGGCCAATCTCTTGCGATCAACTGGACTCAAAGAATCCAGATTTAGTACTATTAGAAGATGGAAACATAAAAAAAATGAGAATTATATAATGCTATGCATGGTGTGGTATGTTGATATTGAAAATGATGAAATTGAAATTATTGCAAAACCCATTGATCACCAAATTCAAGACTCCTTATTTGCAAATTAAGAGCATGAATTATTTTTTAAATAAATTAAAAGCTCTATTGTCAATTTGCGTTGTATCATTTATGAGTATAGCCTTGTCCCAAAACGAAGAAGAGAAAACGCCGCTCTGGATTGAAAAAGGTGACATTATTATTTCAATTAAGACAAATGCAATTATGTCCTTAAAAGCTAGGGGTAGCAGTTATGAAAAAATCATAAAATATATTGATGTTGACCATAATAAGAGAGAGATATATTACATTGTTCCCGAGGATTCAAAAATTTTTGCTCATCAATTTGATGATATCGAATATTTTAAACCGCTTAAAAAAGGAATACCCTACGCAGTGAGGATTGTTGCGCTTTCTGGTGTTCTTGGTGCAGGTTTGGGTTATTATAGTATTGCAAATAATGATTCTGAAAAAAATGATTCTGAAAAAATTTTTCAAACGGCTTTCTCCAGTGCAATAATAAGCGGATTCATTGGGAGTTACTTTTTTTCAGAAAAAAGACCTTATATAAGTTCTTATGTATATATTGATGATGATGGTGAATCAGTAAGAAAGTTTCCTGAATTTATTCGAATAGAAAAAAATGAGTGGAGAATTATCGAATGAATTTTTAATGAAAATTGTTGAAATTAATTTCAAATCATAGATAATCAATGCCGAACCCAAGGAACAAAACTAATTTTATTTAAGTATAAATAATGAAAGGATAATCATTATGAAAAATTATAACACTTTATTAATCGCACTATTAGTTATCGTAGGCTGTAGTAATGCACCAAAAGAAAACACATCCAAACTAACCCTTGGCCTTGCTCAATCCACTGTAACAAAAGGTGCAAATCAAACTGAAATCATGAAAGTTTTAGGTGCTCCTAATATTATCTCTAAAGACAAGTTGGGAAACGAAACTTGGACCTATGATCGCATCTCAAGAGATGCTCAATCAAATAGTAGATCAGGTGCTGGTTTTGGAGCATTATTTGGGTGGGTTTTTGCTGGCGGTAGTAGCTCAGCTTCTTCAACCACATCAAATAAATCCCTTACCGTAATAATTACATTCGATGATAATAAAAACGTAATAGATTATGCTTATCAAAGCTTGGAATTCTAAATGCTAATCAGATTAATACGTCCTCATTCTAACTTTGGAAAATCACTATTTTATCTTTTAGTTGGATATTTGGTTATTGGTCTTTCAGGCTGCACTACACCCCCAAGGACTGAAAAACCTCCAACATCTGTAGCAAGAGCTATGGAAACCAGATCTTTTTCTGGAAATTTAAAAACTGTTTTAAAGGCTTCGATTAATTCTCTGCAGGACATGGATTATACGATTGAAGTACTGAACTCTGATGTCGGCTTGATTACAGCAAGCAGAACTACAGAAAATAAAAAAGCAAAATTAGCAAGTGAAGGTCCTCAAGAAGGAATGACTGATTCAGAGAAAGCATGTCTTGCGATTGGTGCTATTGCGATCATCGCTGTAATTGCAGCTGCTGTTTTTGATGATGATGAAGATGATAATAGGCGTGGTGGACGTCGAGGTGGAAGCAATATTTATACTGGTGGAAGTAATGACAACGGACCTGATGGACCAATGATTTACCGATATAAAGTCACTATAAATCTAACTGAATTAAATGGCGAAGAAACCAACGTGCGAGTAAGCGCCAGTGGAGAGGTAGAACAAGATGGTAAAATACTTTCAACAGGAGGAGTGCACGAGCCAGAGTTTTTTCAGAAATTTTTTGCTGGAATGAATCAAGGTCTATTCCTTGATGAAAATCAGCCTATTAAAACAAACTGAATCAATAGTAAACTTTTTTATAATTCAGCTAATACATCCTTTGCATGCGTTTTTGTGGTGACTTTTGAAAATGCTTTTTCAATCTTACCATCTTCATTGATTATGTAAGTAGATCGGTATATACCTTCATACTCTCTTCCGTACATCTTTTTTACACCCCATGCACCGTATGATTTAAGCACATCTTTATTTTCATCAGATAGAATTGGATATTCAAAACTCTGTTTATCGCAAAAGTTCTTTTGTTTTTGGACTGAATCAGCGCTCATACCAATTATAGCTACATTTTTTTCTTTAAATTTTTGAAATTCATCACGGAATCCCTGCCCTTCAGTTGTTCATCCAGATGTACTAGCTTTAGGAAAAAACCATAGTACAACTTTTTTTCCAGAAAAATCATTTAGTGAGACATTCTCTCCGTCTTGGTTTGGAAGAGTAAATCCAGGTGCTTTATCTCCTATGCTTAACATCATACCTCCAATATTATTAAAAGTTTATTTTGGACCAGCGCAGTCTCTCGTCACCACTATTTATCATAGTATTAACGACTTTTAATCCGGTCTTCTGGCCATTCCATACTAAAGTATTTTTAGCTTCAGTATAATCAACCCATTTAAAATCAACATGCTCCTCTGATAAAATTACATCTTTTGAGCCTACTTCTATACCAAAAACTGGAACAAGATTAATTCTGTCACCATTAGTTTCATAAAACTTACTAACGTGATCCGCTATAAAAATATTTAATGGATCAAGTCCCGTCTCTTCTTTTAATTCTCTGATAGCGGTCTGCCATGCAAGCTCCCCTTTTTCAATCTTACCCGCTACACCCTGCCAAAGATGTTCATAAATTTTATTTTTATTACGCTTTAAAATTAAAAACTCAGGATTGTCTCCTAGCAAATTAAAAACATAGCAATCTACCACTCGAACAGTAGCTTTTGTCAAACCAGCTCCTTTCTATAAATAATTTTCATCTCAAGAGAACAAATTTTTGAGTTTTATAACTTGATTCCCATTTAAATCGCACAAAATAAACACCCGATGGCGCAAGTTTTTCATTTATTGTCTTACCATTCCATGTAAATTTTTGTACCTGTGAATTAACACTAAGATTCGCAATTATATATCCAGAAGCATTTATAATTTCGATTTTATCATAAATTTGATTATGAGAATCTAGATTCAATTTAAAGTTAACAATTGATTGTGATGGATTTGGGTAGATTAAAAATTCAGTTGACTTTGGACTTACAATCATTGAATCAGATATCGTAATGCCATCCTTATTTAATGGCATAATTTTGTATTCATTGAATCCATAGTGCGCTATTCCAATAATATTTTTTAACACTGCTCCTTTTTTTAAATCTGGCCAATCTCCTTCATACAGATACTGATCAACAATAATTTCATTACCAAGTGAGTCAGAAACAGAAAATTGATTGTTGTCATTCTTATCTCCCGTAACTGTAAGATTATCTATGGACACTAACATACCCTCATACTTCTCCCCATCAAAATTACATCCACCTGATAATACTTTGGGATCTATAGATACCGGCTCAATCTTATTATTTGATGATAGTATAGTTGTACTAGATATGTTTGCAAGCTCTGTTAAGCCATAATACTCCTTTACGTCAGCAGTAAGCTCTATCTTACTTCCAACGGGAGGGGGCTTATAACCGCTTTTAACATATACAAAAATACCTGCCCATTCTAATCTTGAGGGATCTTGAATAAAAAAATTAGGATATTGCTCATCTGGTCTTATTGCAGTTATAACACCCGTTACATCTAACTTTTGTCCAGCAAATTTTGATGGAAAACAATCATCCCCAAGACCCTTATCTGAAGCAAGCTGAATAAGGTAAGGTGTAAATCCGCTCGTTATCGGAATCATTATATTCACTTGATCTGACCCCGTTTCTCCATCGTTATCAAAAATGGTAAGTTTAAATGATATTGTAGTTGAAATATCAACCTGTGGAACTGTAAA
>CERV01129770.1_pt1 | contig 15388 bp, 10 predicted proteins | sample 530871 | NCBI WGS metagenome assembly CERV01 (sample SAMEA2621045, study PRJEB7988) | marine metagenome | biome: marine biome (ENVO:00000447); feature: deep chlorophyll maximum layer (ENVO:xxxxxxxx); material: "saline water (ENVO:00002010), including plankton (ENVO:xxxxxxxx)" | depth 50 m
TGATTAATTCTATTTTTTCATCAAGAAGAACATCAAGGCCTAGCTTTACAGATGATAGATTGACCATGGGTTTTTCTTTTTGGTCATTATTTTGAACTTGGTGAATAGATTGAGGGGTTTGCGATTGTTTCGCACAAGAGATAAGGATAGTAAATCCTATAAAGAAAAATTTAGGTCTCATTTTAAAAGCGTAAACTTCTTATTTACTATTTTATCTCCTTGAGATAGGTACACTATATAAACACCGGAAGGAGCTTTATTTCCATTTTTTATTAAACCGTTCCAGTTGAAACGCTGAATTTTTGTTGGAAGCGATAGAGCAGACATCTTAAACACTTCTCGCCCCAATAAATCTGTAATTGTCAAAAAAGCAATTGGGGAAATTTCTTTTACCTTGAACTCTATAGATATTGAATTATTGGACGGATTGGGATACAATGCAGAAATACTTAATCCGTCCGGAGTAATTGGATCGTAATCGATAACTGATGCGATTGGCGCCTCTAGAAACTGTAAAGCTTCTTTCATAATGTCGGTTCGAACTTTTTCAGGATAAATTGATTCAAATCCCACAGAAAGATAAATAATCCCAGAAGGTGTTTTGCTATTGAGAAAGTTTCCCCTGAACGCTATTCCAGCACCGCCCCTTTTTTCATAATCTACACCCCTATATTTCAAAATACTTACTGCATCTCCAGCAGGTTTAATCCCATCAGGCCAATCAACATCATAATTTCCATTTTCACCGTTATCAAAATTAAATGTATAGCCATTAAATAGAGAATTAGGAACTCCTTCAATTTCATATACCCCGCTAGTTCCACCAGCAGCATCGCTTACATATTCTGCTTTTAGAATGTTTTCATAAAATATCCTGTCAGAATTATTTCCTTTTTCAGACATATCGTAACCTATCTCTGAACCTGAAACTAAAAGTCTACCACCATTTAAGATATAGTCTTGAACTAAAGCTTTTTCTTTTTCATCAAAAGCAGAAGTTGCTGCGCCTTCTTCGCCTAAAATCCAATCCACTATTTCATAGTTATTTAATTTTATTTTTTCATTAATAATTGCCTCATTTGAAGCTCCATCAAATGAATAGCCATTAATATAAATTGCATTGCCATGTTCAAGGATAAAATCAAAAGTATTTGTTGTTCCAGTTACACGATCAAATCCATTCACGATTAATACTTTAGAGTTGGCAGGTGAAGGAGTAGACCCAAGTAATTCTGTAAATTCACTAAATCCAAATTGATTTGAGGCTCGAACCTTATAGAAATATGGAGTGTTATCTTTTAAGCCTTGAATTAAAATTGGACTTTTTAAAAACTTCCCAACTATACGTCCTTGGGTTGAATCTGAAATAATTTCAACCACTTCGTAGTCTATCGCATTTTCATCATTAGAAAAATTAACACTCACCATACCACCCCCTAGGCTCTCAACAAAATAATTTGCCGGTATCGATGGACTGGATTTGATTGTAATTTTGTCTCTAAGGGCACCCCACAGTTCATTGTAGCCATCATCGTAACCTAGTGCCCATATTCCAATCCCACCGAGATTTTTTGCGTTTACAAAGTCATATTTTTTTGATAGAGATAAGCTATCATCATACCAAGTTTGGATCCAGTCCGGATTTTGAAATCTATACCATGGGGTTTGCGATGAAGCATCCCACTTTTTTCCATAAGAAAGCGCTTTTGCCTCAGCAGAAGAAAATAGCTCCGCAGAACCTGTACCTGTAGTATTGGAACCTTTTTCTCCCGATAAGGATGGCCAAGAATAGCCATAGTAAGGGACGCCGAGTATTATTTTATCCAGATTATTTTCTGTAACAGATAGGTAGGTATTAATCGTGTTCGATACGTTATATGAGCCACCTGTAAGTGGTGCTACAGGACCGGTAAGAGTGCTTCCTTTCCAATGGTAGTCGTATCCCATAATGAAGAGTCCATCACTTTCATTGGCAAGGGATTTAAAGTCCCAAGCATTGTTCCAGTCAACAGCAGGCGTAGCTAGTGTAACTTGCGCATTTGGAATTGATGACCTTAAAGATGAGCGCAAGTCCTTAACAAATTTAATTAAATTTAATTTTTGACTTTCAGGAAATGATTCAAAATCAATATTTACACCATCGGCACCAGCGCGCTCAATTTCAAATTTCAAATTATCGATTAAACGCTTTCTGTTTTCATTGCTGCTGAGAAGCGTCTCAAGCTTGGTCTTTGAAAAAAGAGTAACCGTTAAAACAACCTCAACACCATTATCATGTGCCTTATTAATTAAATCGGTTGCAGGCCAACCATGAAGATCAATTAATTCACCATTTTCATCTGACTCAGCAGAAAAGTATGCTATGGTTGAAAGAAGTTCAAAATTATAATTTTGCCATTTTGTTCCTTGCCAGTAGGGGTGATAGCCAAAAACCTTTCTTGAGGTATTTTTGTTGATTTGTGTAATTGGATTTGCAGGTTCGGAGTATGTCTTATAAAGCGGTTCAACAAAATTTTCATTATTGTATTCAAGTTCTAGCTGGTGAATACCTTTGTAGGTTTGTTGGGATATCCCAAAAGAAAAAATAAACAGAAAAGCTAATCTTATATAATTAACAAAGTGAAAATATATTTTCAATTGTTTCTCGTTTTCGTATTTCACTAAAGGAAGATTTGTCTAATAAAATTTCAGCAGATCTCGGACGGGTATTAAAGTTATGTGACATTGAGTAGCCATATGCACCAGCATCCATAATAGCAATTAAGTCGCCCTGAGCCACAAATGGAAATTGTCGATCTGTAGCAATTCTATCGGTATTTTCACAAATTTGACCTGTAAAATCGACTGTAATTTCGTTATCCCCATGATCACCAACCTTATACATTCGATGCTTGGCGCCATAAAGAGCTGGCCGCATTAACGTCTCCATTCCTGCATCAATGCCTATAAAATTTTTATAACTCTCCTTCAAGCCAGTCACGCTAGAGATAATAAATCCAGTATCAGCTATTATTGATTTACCAGGTTCAAGCCAGAAGGAGGGCGCAGAACCTTTATCAGGGTAAGCCGAGTAATAGATCCTTGATAGATCTGCAAACATTCTATCAAAGTCTAAGGCTGCTTCTTCATCTTGATAAGGAACACCGAATCCTCCACCCATACTTATATATTCAAAATTTATTTGAAGCTCGGTTTCAATTCGTTTAGCATTATCTAAAATAGCAGAGAGTACTTCGGAGAAAAATTTTTCATCCAAATTTCCGGATCCGCACATACATTGCAACCCAAAGCGCTTAATTCCGAGATCCATCGCATTTTTGTAGGCTTTAATTATCTTTTCAGCAGGTATTCCAAACTTAGCATCTCTACCACCTGTAATTATACCTGAATAAGACCCTCCGCCAAACCCAGGGTTCATTCTAAATGATAGTCGCTCGGGAATACCAATCTTTTTTAGTCTATCTAGCGAAGTAAGGTCGTCAAGATTAATATTGCAGCCTTTATTAAGGGCCTCTGTTAAATCTGTTTCAGATTCATAGTTACCCGTATATATGCATTTTGATGGGTTAATTCCTGAAAGTTCTGCAGCATAAATTTCACCAGGACTTGAACAATCTCCTCCAATATCTGAAAATGATTCACGCATGACGCGAATTAAGTGAGGATTGCTGTTTGATTTAATTGCGTAGCAAATATGAAAATTATCAAAGCTTTTTGATAGTGCGCTGCTCAGCGTAATAACATTGTCATGAATTCTCTGCTTATCATAAACATACAACGGTGTTCCATATTTATCTGCAATGCTAGATAAAAGCTTTTTATTTTTGATGACTTCTCTTAATGGGTGCATTATTATATGAAATTTATTGTTAATTTAATAAGTAATCCTTATTCAAAATTATTCCTAAGTGGGTAGGATTTACTAATTAATTTTAATAATGAAAGAAACTAAAAAATTATCAAGCAAATGGGTACTTTTATTCATCTTTTTTATGTACTCGTTTGTTCTTGTATACGTAGTTTATTATCTATACAAATACCGTTGGATATTTTAGTTTAGAAGTATAAGAAAATTCTTTGGGAGAATAATTAGCCATGTTTGATGAAAGTACTTATATAATTAGAAGAAGAGCGCTTAGCGATCAAATCAATGAAGGAGTAATTCTTCTTTTAGGAAATATGCCAGTTCCAATGAATTACTTATCAAATACTTTAAGATTTCGTCAGGACAGTAATTTTTTATACTACAGTGGCTTAGATCATCCAAACTTAAATATGGTGATTGACGTGCCTAGCGGAGAAACCACCTTATTTGGAGATGATATTGATATTGATGACATAGTCTGGGAAGGTGAAAGAATTACTGTAAAAAAAATGTCGGAATTAGCTGGAATCGAGCACGTTGAAAAGAATTCTTTTCTGAGTCAATTTTTATCCACTAAAAATAAAATACACACACTACCAAACTATAGAGAAGATCAAAGATCTTTTCTGCGGTCGATAATCAACTCACAAAACTTTTCCTCATCCAAAGAATTAGTAGTCAATGTCATTAAGCAGCGTTCAATAAAATCAAAAGAAGAGGTTGCGGAAATAGAATTAGCCTTGGACGTAACAGCTGAAATGCACAAAATTGCTATGAAGTATACTCGTCACGGAGTAACAGAGCAATCTATTGTAGGCAAGATAGAGGGCTATGCTCTTGAAAAAGGACGAAGAATGGCGTATCCTGTAATCTTTACTGTAAACGGAGAAATTCTCCATAATAACGTTTATACAAATACAATGGAATCCGGTCAATTAGCTCTAAACGATTCTGGATCAGAGTCTCCGCTATATTATGCGAGTGACATAACTAGGACTTTTCCAGTCAGCGGCTATTTCTCAGATATCCAAAAACAGATTTACAACCTAGTACATGATATGCAAAAGGTTGCTCTTGACTTCTGTAAGCCAGGCACCTCATACAAAGAAGCTCACCTTGCTTCAGCTAAAAAAGCTGTTGAAGGTTTGACCGAAATGGGTATTATGTCTGGCAGTCCTGATGATGCTGTAAAAGAAGGGGCGCATGCTCTTTTTTTCCCTCATGGGCTAGGGCACATGCTAGGGCTTGACGTGCATGATATGGAAGGTCTTGGCGAAGATCTTGTAGGATATCATGATGAAGCAAATAGAAGTGATCAATTTGGCTTGGCATACTTAAGGCTTTCAAAAGAACTTGTTCCCGGTTTTGCTTTAACGGTTGAACCTGGAATCTATTTTATTCCCCACTTAATGAATAAATGGAAAAGTGAGAACAAACATTCAAATTTTATAAATTACAATGCATTGGAAGATTTTGAAAACTTCGGAGGTATTAGGATTGAGGATAATATACTTATTACTGATGAGGGTTACCGTATGCTAGGTCCACACATACCAAAGACGGTAGATGATATAGAATCTCTAATGCAATCATGAAAAAAATTATTTGGTTATTTTTATCTTCTTTTGGAATAATGTTTGCAGTTTTATCTTGGCTACAAGAATCAGGATTTCTTCCATCGGATTTGGGCTCCGCTAAAGGATTTCTTGCAATTATCTTTGGAACAATTCTTTATTTTTTCATTCCTTCTAAAATATCTTGAATAAGAATTATTAATTTTGTCGGACGTATTTGTAACACCACCGCCCACAATTTCTACTGAATCAGTTCTTGATTTCCTTTACAATCATTATGGTTTCTCTGCATCAATTGAAAAGCTTTCAAGTGATAGGGATTTAAATTTTAAAGTTTCATCTAAAGAAAAAACTTACGTGATGAAGATTGCAAATTCTTCTGAAGATTTTAAAGTCCTAGAAATGCAAAATAATGCACTGAGGTTCATTGCCTCTCAAGATGAAAAAATTGAAGTGCCTCTCCCTATTGAATCAAATCAAAAAAAAGATATAACGATTATCGAAGATCCTAGTGGAAAATACCATGCGCGACTATTGACATATATCGAGGGCGATTTCCTTAAAGATGTAGAGCCAGACAATCAAATGCTGTTTTCCGTAGGGCAATTCTTAGGTAGAATAGATCAAATTTTGACAGGTTTTAATCATCGATCAGCTGCGAGGACGTTCATTTGGGATGCTGCTCAAGTTAATGTACTGAGTCGTCAGATTAATCAGAGCGAGGATGATAGGTTGTTGATTGAGTTTTTTATTAAGACCTATAAAGAAAATGTCTTTTATCATATTGATGAATTATCAAAAGGTATTATTCACAATGATGGAAATGATCATAATGTTATAATTGGCTCAAATGGTAAAATAAAAGGGATAATAGATTTTGGTGATATGGTATTTTCTTTGCAGGCTCTAGAGCCAGCGGTATGTATGGCTTATATTGCTATGAATAATAGGAAATCTTTTGAACTTATTGCTTCTCTGCTGAAAGGATACTGCTCAGCAAAAACTCTTTCAGACAAAGACCTTTGCTCTGTGGTATATTTAATGTGTTTGAGGATGTGTGTAACAATTAATATGTCAGTGTATCGTAAAAAACTTTTCCCTAATAATGACTATATATCAATTTCTGAGGACAGCGCCAGAAATTTTCTTAATAATATGACGAATGACAGTATCCATAAATGGTCAGGCGATCTTTGTGAATATGTTAAATCATAATCAAATTTTACAGCTAAGAAAAAAATACCTAAGTCCATCTTTGAGTTTATCGTATGATAGCCCTTTACATATTATTAGAGGAAAGGCGCAGTATCTCTACGACACCAAAGATAATAGATACCTAGATGCTGTAAACAATATTCAACATGTAGGTCATTGCCATCCTAAAGTAGTTGTTGCAGCGCAAGAGCAGTACGGGATTTTAAATACAAATACACGCTATTTAGATGAAACTGTAGTTAGCTATGCTAAAGATTTGACGAGCTATTTACCTGAGGACTTAAATGTTTGTTTTTTTACAAACTCAGGAAGTGAGTCAAACGATCTTGCTCTCAGGTTAGCGCGGAATATAACGCAATCAAGGGAAACAATAGTTCTGGATGGGGCGTACCATGGACATGTCTCTTCGCTCATTGAAATCAGTCCATATAAGCACAATTCAAAGGGTGGAAGCGGACCTCCAAGCTATGTTCATACACTGCCAATACCTGATGCTTACCGAGGAAAGTATCGCGGACATAAAGCGCTTAATGGCTATCTTGAAGAGTTAAAAAAAATATTATTATCTATTAAAAAAGATGGAAAAAAATTATCTGCATTTTTTGTTGAACCAATAATGGGTTGCGGAGGACAACTAATCCTCCCTGACAAATTCCTTAAACAGTCTTTTGATCTGGTTAGAAACGAGGGAGGAGTATGTATTGCGGATGAGGTTCAAATAGGTTTTGGGAGAGTTGGGTCAAATTTTTGGGGCTTTGAAACTGCAGATGTTCAGCCAGACATTGTTACAATGGGAAAGTCAATGGGTAATGGTCATCCTCTATCTGTTGTAGTAGCAAAAAAAGAAATCGCAGATAAGTTTAATAATGGAATGGAGTATTTTAACTCTTTTGGCGGTAACCCTGTTTCGTGTGCTGTTGGAAAAGCAGTGCTAGATGTTATTAGAGAAGAAAAGATGCAAAAAAATGCATACAAGGTTGGAAAATATTTATTGAAACAATTGAAACAGTTACAAGAAGAATTTCCATTAATTGGACAGGTACGCGGAAAGGGATTATTCATTGGTATTGAATTAATCAAAAACACAGCTAAACTCACTCCAGCTAGTAAAGAAGCTGAAAAAGCTGTGAATGCAATGATGCGAAAAAAAATTCTTTTAAGTACTGATGGTCCAGATCGTAACGTAATTAAGATTAAACCACCCATGGTTTTTAATTCTGAAAATGCCGATGAATTAGTATTAAAACTTTCAGAGGTTTTAAGTAATATTGAGCATGAATAAAAAAATAATTCATTTATTTTTACCCATTTTACTCATACTGATTTCATGCGAAAAACACGGAAAATATGAATGGGAGAATCCATCGATTTTTTCCATTAACAAACTTCCACCTAAAGCGCACTTTGTTGCTTATGAAACTGAAAAACTTGCTCAAATAAATAACCCTCTTGAATCTAAAAACTATATTTCTTTGAATGGTCAATGGAAATTCAAATTCTCAAAAACTATTAAAGACAGACCCGATGATTTCTTTGAAATGGGTCATAATGATACTAATTGGGATAAAATAATAGTTCCAGGGAGCTGGGAACTCCAAGATTGGTCATATCCAATATATTTAGATGAAGAATATCCATTCCCAGTAAATCCACCATTCATCCCTCACAAAATGAACACCGTGGGTTCATATAAAAAAAGAATGAAAATTCCCCAAGAATGGCTAAAAAAAGATGTCTTCTTGAGATTGGGCAGTGTGAGATCAGCATGCTATGTCTGGTTCAATGGAAAATATGTTGGATATGCTCAAGGGTCAAAAACACCATCAGAGTTTGACGTTACTGAATTCATACAGACTGGTGATAATCAAGTAGCAATCGAGGTTTATCGTTATTCAGATGGATCATACCTTGAAGGGCAAGATACATGGAGAATAAGCGGACTGGAACGAGATGTCTCAATCTATGCCAGAGATAAAATTAGGGTTGATGATTTTTCAATTAACGCATCATTGAACGATTCATACAGTGAAGGTTTATTTTCAATTGAGGTTGATATACTAAATTCACTCAAAAAAGATAATAAAATAAGTCTCCGCGCAAAACTTTATGACCCAATGAGACGCAACAGAACTATTTTTGACTCAACTAAGTTTGTAGGTATTGATTCTCTTTCAACTTTATCAATAAACCATAAAGTTCGTAGGGTGAAAGCCTGGAGCGCAGAAACGCCCTATTTATATAAACTCCAGCTCTACTTAATGAAAGACGATAAGCTAGTAGAGACCTTCACCCATCAGGTTGGCTTCAGAAGAGTAGAGATTGAAAATGGCAAGTTATTACTAAATGGAAGTCCGTTAATTATACGTGGAGTAAATCGGCATGAATGGGACCCTCATTCAGGAAGGACTGTATCTGAAGAGTCGATGATAAAAGATATAAAACTCATGAAGCAAAACAATATTAATGCTGTTAGAGCTTCTCATTACCCTAATCATGAACGCTGGTATGAGTTGTGTAATGAGTACGGCCTATATGTAGTAGATGAGGCAAATATTGAATCCCATGGAATGGGGAAGCACCCCAAAGGGTTTGGCTATATAGCTGATGATCCGGTATGGCTAAATCAATGGCTTGATCGTGGAAATAGAATGTACGAAAGAGATAAAAATCAACCCTCAATCATTATGTGGTCAATGGGAAATGAAGCTGGAGATGGAAAAAACTTTGTTGAATTGTATAATTTTTTGAAGTCTAAAAAGGACTCTAGACCAGTAGTGTATGAGCCAGCCAAAGAGAAAGGTCATACAGATATCGTTTTTCCGATGTATGAGTCTGTTGAAGAGATAAATCAATATGCTGAATTAAATAAAGATAAACCACTCATTTTGTGTGAATATGCACATGCTATGGGAAACAGCGTAGGAAATTTAATTGATTATTGGGATGCAATCGATAGCCATGAATCTCTTCAAGGTGGCTTTATTTGGGATTGGGCAGATCAGGTTCTTGCTAAAACAGATAAAAACGGCACGGATTATTGGGGATACGGTGGAGATTTTGGTATTGAATTTGCTGAGAATGACTCAAATTTTTGTGCAAATGGACTTGTAAGTGCAGATAGAATTTTAAATCCCCATGCTCATGAAGTTAAAAAGATTTACCAGCCAATTACTTTTAAGCCACTGGATTTAAAAAAAGGGGTTATCAAAATTACGAATAGTTATAATTTTTTAAATTTCGATAATGTTGATTTCACCTGGTATATCAAAGCAGATAATAAAACCATTTCCTCTGGAAAACTGAGCACGTTAAAATTGAATCCGGGTCAATCAAAAGATATATTTTTCAACACATCAAATATAGTTATTAGGCAAGGGGTGAGGTATTTTCTTACAATTGAAGCAAAGACTAGAAATGCTAAACCGTTGATTCCAAAAAAACATATAATTGCTTGGGAACAATTCGAACTTCCTTTTTATAAACCACTTACAATCAAAAGCGATGATTCTAATTCTAGGATGAGTTTATCCGAAACTCCAGATGAAATTAAAGTTTATGGTCCGAGCTTTAGCATAGCATTCAATAAAAATTCAGGTTTTCTAGAAGACTATATTTTTGAAAATTTAAATTATTTACAAAAACCCATTGTTCCATTTTTTTGGAGAGCACCAAATGACAATGACCTTGGAAACAAAATGCCTAGTCGTACTCAAATATGGAAAGATGCTGGAAATAGAATGGAGCTAATTGGTTTATCTAGTGACAAAAATAATAGCAAAATAATAATCAATAGTACACACAGAGATAGTACTTCAAAGACAAACATTGAAACAGAATATATCGTTGATAGCGATGGAGCAATTAAAATCAAAAGACAAATTGATGTTGAAAGTAAAAGCCTTCCAGAGATTCCAAGAATAGGAATTAAATTCACTTTACCTGGAGACTTTAAGGAGATTCATTGGTTTGGTAGGGGTCCGCACGAATCTTATTGGGATAGAAAGCAATCTGCTGCAATTGGATTTTATAAAGGCTTGGTTTGGGATCAGACTTTTCAATATGTAAGACCCCAGGAAACGGGGAATAAAACAGATGTTTACTGGATGGCATTGGAAAGCAATGAAATTGGATTAATGGCAGTTGGTTTGCCACAATTTGATGGTAGTGTTCATCAATATCCATACGAGGATTTAGATTATTATCCAGGTTCACAAAAACACGGTAAGCTTGATATTAGTTCTAAAAATCAAACAGATTGGCTAATTGATTATGGACAAATGGGTGTTGGAGGTGATAATAGTTGGGGTGCAAAGCCAATGAAAAAATATACTTTATATCCCGGATATTATGAGCATTCATTTATATTGATCCCTTACAAAGTAGGTGCAGATTTAAATAAGCTCTCAAAAAGAAGAATCTAATTAAAATAATCTTGAGGAATATCCAATGAATACAATTTCAATTGTAACATTTGTATTTGCAACTCTGTCCGTAGCTTTTTTTACATACAGAATTGTTCAAAAAATGAAAAAATCTGATAGCGCTACTGAGGAGTATTTTACTGGTGGGCGGGCTTTGTCTTGGCCGGTTGTAGCAGGATCTTTATTGCTTACCAACCTTTCAACAGAGCAATTGGTTGGCTTAAATGGTGATGTATTTGGAGACAAAGCTCTAGTTGGTTTAGCGTGGGAAGCCTTAGCAGCATTTGCGATGATTGCAACTGCACTAGTTTTTTTACCACGGTATTTAGCGAGCGGGTTCACAACAACCCCAGCTTTTTTAGAAAAAAGATTTGATAAGACAACCAGATCGATGGTTTCAGGTTTATTTCTCTTTGGCTATGTTACGGTTTTGCTGCCTGTAGTTTTATATACCGGCTCTCTTGCCCTTGAAAGGATGTTCAATTTAAATGTCCCATTGTGGCTCATTATTTTACTTATTGGTAGTCTGGGAAGCGCCTATGCTATATTTGGAGGTTTAAAGTCTGTTGCCGTAAGTGATACAATTAACGGAGTGGGTTTGCTGGTTGGGGGACTAGCTATACCATTTTTAGGACTTTCAGCTTTAGGGGATGGCTCATTCTTAGGTGGAGTTTCCACACTTCTAAATGATAAACCTGAATACCTTAGGGTTTTAACTCGAACAAATCTTGAAGGTAATGTAGTTTCAGTTCCTTGGCCAACCTTACTAACTGGAATGATGTTTATCCAAATATTTTATTGGTCAACGAATCAAGTCATTGTTCAGCGAGCGATGGCAGCTAAAAGTTTAGCTGAAGGTCAAAAAGGCGTTCTTTTTGCATCCGGCATGAAGCTTGTAGGTCCTTTAATGTTATGTCTACCTGGAATTATTGCTTTGCATATGACTGAATTGCCGATTGGTAGACAGGATCAAGTTTATGGTGCTTTAGTTAGGTATGTTTTACCTGATTGGTCGTTAGGACTTTTTGCAGCAGTACTGATGGGATCGATCTTAAGTTCTTTTAATTCAGCTTTAAATAGTGCATCAACTTTATTTTCTCTGCAATTTTATAAGGGCTATATAAACAAAAGCGCTTCGGGTGATCAAATCGTTAAAACAGGCAAGCAATTTGGTATTTTTCTTGCAATAGCATCAATAATAATTGCTCCTATGTTAGCGCAAACCCAGTCAATCTTTCAGTATCTACAAAAGGTAAACGGATTGTATAGTGTACCAATTATAGGAATCTTTTTGTTGGGTATAACAACTAAGCATGTTCCTGCTATTGCAGCAAAAGTTGGTATGATAGTGGGTATGGTAATTTACGCTTTCTTCTCATTTGAGAATTTGCATAACGTACCAGAATTTTTTGCAGATGCCTCAGGTGATCTTCATTGGCTTCACGGGTATTTCATAAGTTTTATAACGGCAGTTTTTGTAATGCTAGCAATAGGAAAGTATAAACCAAAAACATCTGAGGAGATTGCGATTAGCGATCAGCGCGATCCTGCACCTGTTGATATGACACCATGGTCTCAATCAAAGAAAGTCTCTCTAGGGATAATGGGGGCAACGTTTGCAATTTATATGATTTTAAGTTTGGTAGCGCAATAAATGATTAATATTGATTGAATTAAGTACACTTGAAAATTTCAACCCTCCTTCACACTGGATAGAGATTCAAACAATCGAGGCGCATACTGGAGGTGAACCCTTAAGGGTTATCTTATCGGGGTTCCCTGCACTTGACGGAGCATCAATTTTATCAAAGCGAAAAGAGTTGTCGTTAAATCACGACTATCTTAGAAAAGTTCTTATGTGGGAGCCAAGAGGCCACTCCGATATGTATGGAGCCTTGTTAGTTGATCCTGAATTTTCAACTTCTGATATTGGTGTTATTTTCATGCATAATAATGGCTATTCAACTGGCTGTGGTCATGCTATAATTGCTTTAACAAAGATTTTTATAGAAACTAAAACTGTACCACTTATTAAGCCGACAACAAAAATACTAATTGAAACTCCATCTGGCATAGTTACTGCTTTTGCGAGGGTTAGTGATACTAATTTTGTTGAAGTTTATTTTGAGAATGTACCTTCATTTGTTCAGGAGTTGGATGCTATCATAGAAGTGCCAGAGATCGGTAAAATAAAATATGATTTAGCTTACGGTGGAGCCTTTTATGCTATTGTAAGCATTAAAGATCTTAATCTTGAACTCAAACATAAATATTTAGATGAAATCACTAGCTTAGGAAAAAAAATTAAAAAAGCAATCTCCAGCAAAGTTGATTGCATGCATCCCACTGAACCCCAAATGAATAGTTTGTATGGCACTATTTTTGTTGATGATTCTGATAATCCTGAATGTCACAGTAAAAATATTTGTATATTCGCTGATGGAGAGCTCGATAGAAGTCCAACAGGAACAGGTGTAAGCGCTAGAGTTGCTGTTGAAAATAGTCGCGGAAATTTGAATACAGGAGAAAAAATTTATATTGAGAGTATTACCGGGGCAATTTTTTCAGTTTCTGCAAAAAAAACTGTTTCCATTGGAGGGTGTGAAGGAGTGATACCTCAGGTTGGGGGAGATGCTTCTATAACTGGGAAAAGTACTTTTTGGATTGACCCTAGCGATCCCCTAAAAGACGGATTTCTTCTAAAATAATTCAAAGGAAAGCGTAATGAAAAGACGCAAATTTTTAAAAACGACTGCAATAACTGGAATTGCAAGCGCTTTATATCCCAAAAACTTATTTAGCGCCAATGAAAGACTTCAGATTGGAATTATTGGTACCGGGTTGAGAGGACAGTGGAATATAAAGTTATTGCTAGATAGACCTGATGTTGACATTCCTGTAATTTGTGATATTGATCAACGAATGATAGAAATGGCTATGAAATTATTTTCAAAAGCCGGAAGGCCAAAACCTAAGGTCTATGATAATGGACCTGAAGATTACCAAAACATGCTTAATAAAGAACCCTTAGATGCGGTTAATATCGCAACGCCATGGGAATGGCATCACCCAATGTCAGTTTTAGCGATGAATAATAATATGCATGTTGGGGTTGAGGTTCCTGCAGCTTTGACCATTGACGACTGTTGGGATCTGGTAAATACATCTGAAAAAACAAAAAAATTGTGCATGATCATGGAAAATGTGAATTACAGAAGAGATATAATGGCCATATTGAATATGGTTCGTCAGGGTATTTTTGGAGAGCTTATTCATTGTCAGGGAGGATATCAGCACGACTTGCGTCACGTTAAATTTAATGACGGGGACGGACCATACGGTGGAGGGGTAGAGTTTGGTAAAAATGCATTCTCTGAAGCGAGATGGAGAACTCAACATTCTGTTGATAAGAATGCTGACCTATACCCCACTCATGGTTTAGGGCCAATTAGTCCAATGCTTGAAATCAATAGAGGCAACAGAATGCTTCATCTTTCTTCAACGTCAACTCAAAGCAGAGGACTAAGCAAATACATTATTGATAACGGTGGAGTAGATCACCCCAACGCTAGTGTTAAGTTCAAGCTTGGAGACGTAGTGACCACACTTATAAAATGCGTAAATGGTCAAACAATAGTACTAAGTCATGATACAAATTCTCCAAGGCCCTACAGTCTAAATTTTAGAGTTCAAGGAACCAAGGGGCTGTGGATGAAAGATTCTAAATCTATTTACATTGAAGGCGTTAGTCCTAAATCTCACAAATGGGAAGCCGATGAAATGTACTTAAAAAAATACGACCATCCTCTTTGGAAAAGGTTTTCCGAAGCTAAATCAACGCTTAGTGATAGCGGTCATGGCGGGATGGATTTTTTTATAATTCGTGCTTTTGTTGAGTCCCTTAAAGGCAATCAAAAACCAGTAATCGATGTATATGATGCTGTAAGTATGAGTTGTATTGTTCCCCTTTCAGAGATGTCTATCAAGCAAGACAGTGCATCCATAAAAATTCCTGATTTTACCAGGGGAAAATGGAAAACAAATAAATCCATCTTTGGATTAAATGATAATTATTAGATGATTATTGAAACTATAGATTGGTTAATTATTGCAATCTATTTCCTAGTTGCGTTAGCTGTTGGAGTTTGGTCTTCAAAAAAAGCCGGCACCGATACCCAGTCCTTTTTTCTAGCTGATAGAAATATGCCTTGGTGGCTCCTTGGAATTTCAATGGTTGCAACCACCTTTTCAACCGATACACCCAATCTTGTATCGGACCTTGTTAGACAAAAAGGGGTTTCGGGTAATTGGGC